>Ga0206947_1030_pt1 | contig 51963 bp, 49 predicted proteins | sample Alteio_BWOrgHeat_3_FD_153239 | JGI IMG/M metagenome (GOLD analysis project Ga0206947, IMG submission 153239) | Enriched cells from forest soil in Barre Woods Harvard Forest LTER site, Petersham, Massachusetts, United States -... | ecosystem: Environmental > Terrestrial > Soil > Temperate forest > O...
ACTTTCAAAATTCATTTTACTTTGTATCAAAAGTTGGCGATGAAAACAACGATGTATTAGTCAAAGTGGGCACTATCCGGATATTTACAGATGAGGATGGCACATCCGAAACACAGAGTACGTTTTCCCTTACTCCCCAAAAAATACAAGCTACGCGTGATAAAAAATTAGCATCCGTTTTAGCGGCGCTGCGCAGTATCCGTCAAGCTAAATAATAGCTGTTAACCTAAAAACTCCATTTAAAATTAATGCTATGAAAAAAGCTAATTACCTGCTATTGCTAATTGCACTTGTAGCGTTGTTTGCAGCATCGTGTGGTAAAACCGGCGCGGTAGGTCCCCAGGGCCCCCAGGGGCCTGTTGGCCCGATAGGACCGCAAGGGTTGGCCGGCTTAAACGGGACCATGATATACAGCGGCGGCACCGTTCCCGATGCGTCAACAGGCGCAAACGGTGATTTCTATATAGACCTGGCTACCGAAGTACTGTACGGCCCTAAAACCGCGGCAGGCTGGGGTACAGGCATTGCCCTTGTAGGGCCACAGGGAAAACCGGGCACAAACGGCACCATCATTTACAGCGGCAATACGCCGCCGCCCGCCACCACCGGCGTAATTGGCGATTTCTATATTGACTTAACAACCGGGATTTTTTATGGCCCCAAAACGGCCGATGGCTGGGGTACCGGATTTTCGTTAAAAGGCAGTGCCCTTGGCGTTAATTTCCCAACGGTTATCAACACAGTTTTAACGCCCGGGATATTGGATACTTTAAAAAGCCATGGTTCAGTGATAAACGATGGCCTTACACCGCCTTCATTAAACGGAATTTACCTGGTTGACCCTAATTATTGCACCTTTGACAACTCGGGTGATAACCGGGCATATTCACTATTTGACAGCTATAAATATCAATTCTACAATCAAAACAACGCCACGTATGCCATACAGGTAAATTATAAAGATATAAATGGAGGCGATGCCGGTTCAGACGTTTCGTCTACTTACATATCGGGCAGCGGCACTTTGTTTACCATATACGCCCAAACTACAGGTATCGAAGATGGCATAAACTACACCAGCTTACAAATTATAAGCGGGCAAATAGGGGCATTGGGGGTCACCAATTTTCAGCTATCCGATTATCTTGTTTCAAAGGGCGATGACTCCTCCGGGGTTTTGGAGCCTGTTGGATCAACACGGATATTTACAGATGAGGATGGCCTGTCAGATACACAAACAACGTTTTCAATAAAAGCTAAACAAGTTCAAACTGTTGGTCAGGGCAAATCGCTTTGGTCAGCAAAGCGTGTTCATAAAATAAATTAAACAGCACCTTGCCTTTTTCACAATAAATGTTTTGGTTAAAACAAGAGGCCACATTCGGGAGGAGTGGCCTCTATTTTATTTTATGCTTTGCAGTACTTTTTCGGGCTGTTTTGTAAACAGGCCCGATAAAAAGTAACCTGCATAAATACCCGAAGCGCATTCGATACCTACCACCCACCAGTATAAGGCTTCAATATTTTTATCAAAAACAGACGAATTAAAAGCTATGAGCAACAATTCGGTAACGTAAAATAAAACCGGCGGCACATAGCTTAACTTAATATAATCCTTTGTTATGGAATCTCCCGGGGAAAAATACCGTGAATTATCGAAAATATGTTTGGCAATAAGTGCCACGTACATGGCAGAGAGCGGCAGTACAGCGTATAATAGCTGATAAAGCTGTGTATCGGTAAGTTGGTTGTATCCCCAAAGCAAAAAAAGCGTTACCAATATCATCAAACGGAAGCCAGTGATAAAGTAAATTATTGCTCTTCGTAATTGTCCTTCGTTAGCCATAAATATCCTCAGTTTTATTAACGCACTGCATTGTCAATTAACTTATACAAATTATCACCATATTTACGCAGCCGTTCTCTGTAGCGAACTACCACATTCTCAGAGTTTTCTGGCGTAGCAGGTTCTGTATATTCGTTTCTTGAATATAAAACACTATACAGGTAACTAACCGCAGCTAAAGCAGGCGTTTTGCTGTCTTTTGCCGGAATTAAATTAATGAATAATGTGAGTGTAACGTCCTCAAAATAACCAGGTGTTACCAGGGCTTTAGCATTCCTAACCTCAAAAAAGAAAACGCCGGGGCTTACTTCAAATATTTTCGGTTTCACAGGCTTGCCGTCCTTCCCGCTATTTTGCGATAAAAAACTATTGATCTTTATTCTGAGACTGTCTTTAAGCTTTTGACTGTAAACCACCGGGCGAAAAAACCAGCTGTACAAAACATTGTTTAAATCGTCGGGCTTAACGGGGGTGGTAGCTACCCCGCCTCTTAATCCGGTTTCGGGCTCAACAACCTTTAATTCGGTGTCAAAATAAACCATGTAAATCCCCTTCTTATTGGCTACTGTTGTTCCCAAAACCTTAAATCGTTTGGGCGCACCCGTTTTAGGCACTGCAACCTCTATGGAAACCACCAGCGAATCCTGGGAAATCCGTGTAATACCAGCCAGCTGAAAAAACAATTGCTGATAAATGCCGGTGCCGGCATCAAACATTTTTATCGTTTCCTGCCAGGTAAGTCTAAAATCAGTCTCATCTTCAAATGAAGGCTCCGCCTCAAGGCTGAGTACATACACATTCCGGCGTTCAACTATTCCATTTGGTCCCCGCTGACTTTTTCTTTTGTAGTAGCCGAAACTGGTAGCCCGCACCAATTCATTTAAATGTACTGCGTTTAAATAGTTATCGTATTGACTTAAAATATTGCTACTTTTTTCAGCGTCTTTTTTTGTTTGAGAAAAACAAGGAACTGCTGCAAACAAATAAAATAAAATGAATATTTTTATTGATCTATTAAGCATAGCATGGATTCAAAAATTGCGTTAGATTTAGAGTTAGCGGCAAAGCTAAAGGACATGCCCGATGACAAAGTTAATATATATGTTGAAACGGCAAATGAAATTTTTGAGCTATGTTTTAAAAAAGCTGAGCTTGCGGCTACCGATCGCAAGTATATCAGGGTAAAAGACAAGAGCAATAGATATGCTACTTTATCGGGCATTTTGGATCAGACCTACAAGGACGAGCTCGTAAAGGAAACTTTTTTAAGAAATAAAGCAAGGGAAATAAAAAATGCCCGGGAGCGTAAAATTCCGTATGAAACTATAGGTTTTGATCGTCACCTGTTGTTTGCGCTTTCCCTTTTTGCAGGTATTGATAACTTTAAAATCTTCGACAAACAATTTGGCCCCGTTAAAAGCCAGGTTGTGCTTTTTTGGCCAAGGCCATTTGGTTGGTTTAACCTGATACGGGTACCCCGCCAGGGCATATTGAATGAATTGGATACCGAGTGGGAATATATTGGCGACGACAAACAAACAATTAAAGGCGTTATAACCGAAGCAAAACCATTTACTATGGCCAATGACCGTAAACCGTTATGGGTTGAAGTAAAATACAACACACCGGATGGCCCGCAAACCGGTTATTTTGCTAATACAGGCAATCCTCGGCTCGAAACAGTTACGGCGGAGAATGGATTATTGGTTTTTTTTAAAAGAATGATGGTATAAGAAGCGAGTGTTGCCCCCTTACATACCTTCACATTATTGCACCTCTATTTGCCAACCAAATAATTTTAATATTTCCAATTTACTTTCTATTGTTTTCTCTGTCTATTGTAAAAAATAGCATCGTGTAAAATATTATACGCAAAACAATGTTATTTAGCCGTATGAAGAAACTTATTACCCCTTTATTAATATTTATACTGGCGAATGCCGGTTTTGCACAGATAAAAAGCACAATTACCCGTTCTGCAATAACATTCACTATAAAAAATGTAGGCATCAGCACCGGGGGCAGCATTGGCGGGCTGGTGGCTGCGGTACAATTCAACCCGGCTAATTTACCCGCAAGCAACATTGAAGCTTCAGTTGATGTAAATACGCTGAACACTGACAACTCAAGCCGCGACGACCATTTAAAAAGCGAGGACTTTTTTGATGTGACGCATTATCCGAAAATTACGCTGAAGTCTGTTTCGTTTAAACACAAAAACGGGAATAATTTTTCGGGACAGTTTAGCCTTGCCATCAAAAACAAGTCAAAACTGGTCGAAGTACCATTTAGCTATGTAGAAAACAACGGCTCAGCAACCCTTAAAGGCAGCTTTAAACTAAACCGGTTGGACTATGGCGTGGGTACTGATAGTTTTACCCTATCGGATGATGTGACGGTAAATATCGACGTAGAGGTTAAATAAGGGAGTCAGTAAAGTCGGGAAGTCAGTAAAGTCCGTAAAGAAGCTGCAGCAGGGCTGTTGGCGTTGCATTTTCGGTAAAGGGTAGCACTACTAATTTTCGTCACTTTTCTGACTTCCGGACTTTTCCGACTTTCCGACTTTTCCTACTTTCTTAACAATTTAATAACGAATCACCCATCTCAAAACTCTAATCTCTAATCGTATCTTTACGATTATGAAATTACGCATTCTCGTATTGATCAATGCTGCGGCGGTGGCTATCACCCTTTCGGCGGTAAATTATTATTTTCAGCATAGCTGGTATTATGTGGGTGTAACCTTTACCGTTGCGTTGTGCACCAGTTTTATTATTTTTTATTACTTGTTAGAAAAATATATTTACTCCAAAATAAAAATCATTTATAAGCTTATTCATAATTTAAAGCTTGGCCGCGATTTGCGCGACGCCTTAGGCGAACATATTAGCGCCGACCCGATAAATGATGTGGAGGCCGATGTAAAAGAATGGGCCAGGCAAAAGAAAACCGAGATTGACGAATTGCGCAAGCAGGAGAAATTTCGCCGCGATTTTTTATCCAACATATCGCACGAGTTTAAGACCCCGCTGTTTGCCATACAAGGCTATATTGAGGCCATACAGGACGATGGCTTTGAGGACACGGAACTGGCGAAACAGTTTTTAATGAAAGCCTCCAAAAATGTGGACAGGCTAAGCTATTTGATACAGGATTTGGACGAAATCTCGAAATTAGAGAGCGGCGAGATACCCGTAAATCTTACCCGTTTTAAGATAAATGACCTGATAAAAGAGGTTTTTGAGTCGATGGAAATCAAAGCCCGGCAACATAACATTAAATTAATATTCAAACAAAAATACGACGATGCGATACTGGTAAATGCCGACCGCGAAAAGATACGGCAGGTGCTGGTAAACCTGATTGACAACTCGCTTAAATACGGCCGAGAGGAAGGCAGCACCGCTGTTAGCCTGTTTGACATGCACGAACAGGTGCTGGTTGAAGTGACCGACGATGGCATCGGAATTGAAGAAAAATACCTCCCACGCTTATTTGAGCGCTTTTTCAGGACCGACACCAGCCGCTCAAGACAGATCGGCGGATCGGGCCTGGGGCTTGCCATCGTGAAGCATATTGTTGAGGCGCACGAGCAAACTATTAACGTGCGCAGCACCGAAGGTATAGGCTCAACATTTGGGTTCACGCTTCAAAAATCCAAGCAGGCTTTACCTTTCCCTAACATACCTGTTCTGAAAAATTAACATTAACTTAACATTGGACGATTACCTTTGCGGCATATCCAATAAAAAATGTCATTAAACAGTATTTTTCAATACTTTGTTCCAAAGGACAAAAAAGTATTTTCTCCCCTATTTGAACAGGCTGCAGCAAACGTAGTTAACATGGCAACCATACTGGTTGAAACCGTAAACTCAACTAACCCTGCTACACGCGAGGAGTTATTTAAACAGATTGATAAATTAGAAAACAAAGGCGACGAAATTACCCACCAGGTACATCTGGAATTGGGCAAAAACTTTATCACCCCGTTCGACAGGGAAGATATACATGCGCTGGCATCGGCTATTGACGATGTTGCCGATTATATACAAGGTGCCGCCAACCGCATGAGTCTGTATCGCATTGACGATTTTAACGAACATATTAAAAAACTATCTGAACTTACCCTGCAATGCAGCACCGAGTTGGAAAAAGCCGTGCGCGAATTGAAAGATTTGAAAAATGTGCGCAACATCGCCGATTCGAGCATCAGAATAAACAGCATTGAAAACCAGGCCGATTACGTTTTTGACCGCGCCGTGGCCGATTTATTTTTATATGAAAAGGATGCCATCCGTTTAATTAAATATAAAGAGATATACGCTGCGCTTGAAACCGCTACAGACATGTGCGAAGATGCAGCCAATGTAATGGAATCAATTTTAGTTAAAAACGCATAACCACAACATGATAACACCTATACTGATTGTTGTTGTTTGCCTTGCGCTGATATTTGATTATACCAACGGCTTTCACGACGCAGCCAACTCCATTGCCACTATTGTATCAACCAAGGTTTTAACGCCGTTTCAGGCGGTAATGTGGGCCGCATTTTTCAATTTCCTGGTTTATTTTTTTGTAACCGACCATAAAGTAGCCAACACAGTATCGAAAATTGTGGTTGAACATTATGTTACCATGAATGTGATACTGGCCGGCCTGGTTGCCGCTATAAGCTGGAATTTAATTACCTGGTGGTTTGGTATTCCTTCCAGCTCGTCGCATACGCTCATCGGCGGTTTTGCAGGCGCTGGTATTACCAATGCTTTATATATGGGCTCCGCGCCGCTCAGTGCGGTTAACAGCGGTTACATCCTCACCATTTTGGCCTATATTGTACTTGCCCCATTTATAGGATTACTAATTGCCTACCTGGTAACTGTAATTATATTGCATATCTGCAAAAACGCAAGGCCGGCTGTTGCCGAACGCTGGTTTAAAAGGCTTCAGCTGGTATCGTCGGCAGCATTAAGTTATGCACATGGCGGTAACGATGCCCAAAAAGTAATGGGTATTTTGTATGTAGCTATTGTTACTTCGGGTATTATTAAAACCGGCGCGCCAATGCCACACTGGATACCTTTGTGCTGCTATTCGGCAATTGCGTTGGGCACTATGTCGGGCGGATGGAAGATTGTGAAAACAATGGGTTCCCGGATCACCAAGATTACGCCGCTGGAAGGTTTCAGTGCCGAAACTGCTGCTGCCATTACTTTATTTTTTACGCAACAATTTGGTATCCCGGTATCAACAACGCATACCACAACCGGTTCTATTATCGGTGTTGGCTTAACTAAACGGCTATCGGCTGTGCGCTGGGGACTTACCATTAATATTATTTGGGCCTGGATAATAACCATACCCGTTTCGGCATTAATTGCAGCCGGTGTGTTTGCCTTGTTAAGGGTAGTACTGTAGTTTTTTTTAAGGGATAAGTAAAAACTTAGTATATTGAGGGCCTTAAATACCCGATATGAAAACTAAATTTTTGCTTATCCCGTCTCTCGCTTTATTTATCATCCTTTCCAGTTTTAAACCAGTAAACAACACTGAAAAAAAGGCTGTTGCCCAACAAGGCATCCTTTCGGATCTCGACATTAACAATGGTTTAAAACAAGCTTTACAACAGGGCCTTTCAAAAAGTTCCGACCAGCTTTCGGCCGTAAACGGTTATTTTGGCAATTCAGCCATCAAGATATTATTCCCACCACAGGCGCAAAAGGCCGAAAAAACTTTACGCAATATTGGCTTAGGCAAATTGTGTGATAATGTAATCCTGTCACTTAACCGCGCTGCCGAAGACGCCGCAAAAAAAGCAAAGCCCATATTTTTAAATGCGCTTACACACATGACCATTACTGATGTAAGCAATATTTTGCTAAGCGGCAATCAGGATGCAGCTACGCAATATTTTAAACGTACCACTACCACCCAATTGGCAGCAGCATTTAAACCGGTTGTAAAAGCCAGTTTAGATAAAGTAGGTGCAACAAAATATTATGCCCAGGCAGCCGGCGAGTACAACAAAGTGCCATTTGTGAGCAAAATGAACCCCGATATTAACGACTATGTAACCCAAAAAGCTATTGACGGTTTGTTTTATGAAATAGCAATTGAAGAGCTCAACATTCGCAAAAACCTGAGCGCCCGCACTACACCGCTTTTACAGAAAGTATTTAATTTTGCGGCTAAGAACGGGAAGTAATTGGTGAGTTGATTGGGTTTGATTAAGTTCTAAGGGTTAAAATGGTTATAAAGGTTGTAATAAGGAATAAAGCAACAACTACGACATTTTGAACCCTTAAAACAATTGAAACTTACATGAGCTTTTGTAGCCATTACAACAACTACAACTTATTAAAACCTTTTCAACTTGTTATAACCAAAAACTATTTCCCAAACTTCACCCTTACATGTATTTTTTCGGATTGTCCGTTGGTGCTTCCTGCCCAGTCGGGGCCGTTGGTAATCAGGTCGATGGCTTTTTGATCGGTGGCTGGACTAATGCTTTTTAAAATTTTCATACCGGTAATATTGCCATTGCTGTCTACGTCAAACGATAAACGAACTGCGCCAGTTTTGCCATCAGGCGATGCGGCATTTTCTTTTAAATACTTTTGAAAACTGCTCCAGCCTGCGCGCGGGTGCGCGTGAATTATCGAGTTATCGTCCGCTTTATTTGGGTTTACAACCACCACTTCGGCAAGGGAAGCACGGTTTGCTTCCAATTTAATAGTGCCCGCCGAATCGCTATGATTTATTAATATCTGCCTTGTTTCATACCCTACGTAGGTAATCATCAATTCCTTTTTGCCGCTATCAGCAGGCAGCGTAAAAGTGCCGGTAACATCTGTAACAACGCCCTTATTACTACCTGCTATTTTAACGTAAGCACCCGGTATCGGCTGCCCATCGTCTTTATCTATAACTTTGCCTCGTATGGTTTGGTTTTTATTAATTGTTGCTACAGGTGCAGAGTAGCTTTTAAAAACGAGCCCTGCGGCTTTTCCCAGTAACAATTTTTCGGTTTTAGGAGCGGCAATCCTGCTTTCTCCGCTGGTATCCGCTTTAGCAACATAGCGCGAGGCGTCTTTTTTAACGGTTGCATCACCGTACGGGGCCATATCGTTCAGCGAATAGTTATTAGGGTTAAGGGTGATGGTGCCCATTGCGCCATTATTGTATACCTTTAATATTCTTGATTGAAAGCCCGGTGTAGAAACCAACAGCTTCCCCTTGTTACTATCAACCAACAGCGTAAAATTGCCATCGATGCCGGTAACAGCCACTTTATTGGTACCGGCCAGGTTAACACTTACTCCGGGAATCGGCAATTTATTGCCATCGCCAACTACGGTACCTTTTATAATATTCCCGGGGTTAGTGCTTTTTTTCTTTTGCGCTTCATAACCCATTACAACCATTTCGTTTAATGGGGTGGTATCCGTATCCTTAGCAGTTTGCCTGGGTTCTTCAACAGCCAAAACAGCGTTAACGTTATTAATGGTCGTATCGGCTTTTGCAGTCCTATGTAAGTGCAATGCATATTTTTGAGGCGCAGGCGCCGGTACTGCGGCGTTATTTTTCCCTTCCCCTGTATCGGTCGCAGCAACTTGCGGTGTTTGTTTAACACCTTTTGCAGGCAATTGTGCCGCTTGCCGCGGTCCTGCCGGGCGGCTATTATAAAACCACAGGCCACCAGCAGTAATAAAAATCAGCACCGAAGCCGCTATTGAAAGCATTCTCCATGGGATAATGCGGCGCTGTGGCTGTGCAATACGTTGATGCAAACGGGCATATATATCGCCAAGGTTTACTTGCTGATCGTGATTGGCACTTTCAAAGCCGTCAAGGGCATCCATAAAAAACGGATCGTCCTGTGCGCGGCGCTCCAGTTGGTGCATAGCTTTGGCATTAAGCTCTCCGTTAAGATACTTCCTTATTTGCAATATGTCGGCCTCTCTATTACTCACTGTTTCTCTCCAGGCAAATTTTTAAGTTACGTTTACCGTTTTGTATATAGCTTTTTACCTCGTTTAAACTAAACCCTGTAACTTCGGCAATCTCCTTATAACATTGTTCTTTTAAATAAAATAATCCGACGCTTTGTTTTTGTGCGGGCGGCAATTTATCCATACACCGTTCCAGCGCCTGCATGGCAGCTTCGCGGTTATCATCATCAGGATGCAAAATGGGTGTAAATTCCATAAAGTCATCCAAATTAACCGTCTCCATTTTTTTACCGCTGCGTAATTGCATCAGGCAATAATTACGGGCCAGTACATATAGCCAGCTGCGAAATTGTTTTATATCGTGTTGTTTAACCTTGGTTACCAGTTCTTCAAATATACCCATAACGGCATCTTTCGACTGATCTTCATCCCTCAAATATTTTAAACATACGCCATATACAAGCGGCACCTGTTTTTCGTACAAACGGCCAAGCACCGCCAGGTCGCCGGTTTGGCGATAGCTTTGGAGCAGTTTATGATCGTCTGCATCATCAGTATTTTTTGAGCGGGTAAAAAAGTTCATTATGGGACAGCTAAATTAAATGTTTTTAGCGGGTTATGAAAAAATAAAGCGATTTGTGCACCGCCCACCGCGTTCTGGCGCACAAATCGCTTTATTTTTGAGCGACATATTTGAATTGGGCCTTAATTAGTTCTTTGTGGCAAAAACTCAATGATATCCATCGAAACTTACCGTTTTTGGGTATTAACATCCCCAAAACAATATTTCGTGCGAAATAATCCCTTTAAAGTATTAAGTAAAAATTACCGGCAAGTATTAACCGTGGCGTTAAAAGCGGGCGTTTTTTCCCACCATGCACCATAATTTCCCCAGTCGGGAAATTTGAGAGCAGCATACTCCATTCCAATTATTAACTATTGGTAAAAAAAGTATTTCAGGATAATAATATTGCGGAATAATGGCATCGGCCAAGGCAATGGCACCGTAATTGTCTGATAAATGTAGTTAAACACAAAATAAAATGGGCTTTCAGCTACCTTTACAACCTAAAAAGCACAGCGAAAATATTTTATTTCGTTTGTTTAATGTTAAACGCAATCACACAAAAAATAGTTACAAAGTAAGCATAAAAAATATAAGCGATAACATTACAAACAATAATGCATCGTTAATAAAGATTGAGAATAAATTAAATAAACTAAGCATAGTTAACTGATATTTAAATACTTGCAATAATTGTAACACAAACGTTACAATTAAAACAAAGTTAATATGCTAATTTTAAGGCTGTTATACAACCGGCTAATTAAAAGTAAATTATTATGTGCAAACTTGTTATAATTGACGATAATCCTACAGATCATTACATTATGCAGCGTTTATTGCATAACAATTATAACTGCGAACAGGCTACTTATACTTACGATGGCCGCCTGGTGTTAGATTTTTTGGAAGAAAATAAGCAAACAGCGCCCCTGTTGCCCGATGTAATTTTCCTTGATCTGGATATGCCCGAGCTAACCGGCTGGGAATTTTTAGACGAACTGGAAAGTTTTAATACGGCAGAAAACAAGCATGTTCAGGTGCATATCATGAGTTCGTCAATACGATCTGCAGATGTTTTTCATTCAAAAAAATATGCTTGTGTTAACTCGTTTATGACCAAACCCCTGTCGCGCGATCTCGTAAATAAAATTTGCGAACAGGCAGGCCCCAGGCAGCTAAATATTGCCTGATTTTTGAATTTACAATTATTGATGGACATCTCATATATCCAAAGCCCGGCTGATAACCGGGCTTTTTCTTTTTTTTGATATTTCACCCTCTTTACAGCTGCTTTAGTGAGGGTGGTTGAGCGAATTACAGAAACGGTGAGTTAACTACGAAGCCGAGGGTTTGAACACATTGCGCTTAATTAACTCACCCCGTCTGCTGCGCAAAGAGGGAAAAAATAGTCCCATATACACATTTGCATATCCGCACATTTGCACATCTAAGCATTAAACCCTTATTTTTACCGCCACTATGGCCATCCCCAACAAAATTTACTTTGCATCCGATTTTCACTTAGGTTCTGGCACTTATGCCCAACAGCGCGAGCGCGAAGACCGGATTGTACGCTGGCTGGATATGATAAAAACCGATGCCGCCGAAGTTTTTTTGGTGGGCGATGTTTTTGACTTTTGGTTTGAATACAAAACGGTGGTACCCAAAGGATATATCCGTTTTTTTGGCAAATTGGCCGAACTGGCTGATGCCGGTATTAAGCTATACCTGTTTAAAGGCAACCATGATATGTGGATGTTTGATTATTTTGAACAGGAACTGGGCGCAACTATTATTAGCGATGAACTGGAGATTGAGCGGAGCGGCAAAAAGTTTTACCTGCACCACGGTGATGGCCTGGGGCCAGGCGATACATTTTACAAGTTTTTGAAGAATTTTTTTCGCAGTCCGTTTTGCCAATGGTTGTTTGCCCGTGTGCATCCAAACCTCGGGGTGGGGATAGCTAATAAATGGTCGCGGAAGAGCCGTAAGACCAACGAAAAAAACGCACATGATATTGCCCGCTGGCAACGCATGCAGGGCATGCTGATAACCCATTGCCGCCAACTGTTACAAACAAAACATTACGACTACCTGATATTTGGTCACCAACATTTGCCAGCCGATATCACTCTTAACGAACATAGCAATTTTATAAACCTGGGCGATTGGATATCGTCAAATACCTATGCTGTTTTTGATGGTGAAAAATTGGAATTATGCTGGTTTGAGAAAAGGTAACTTAATTGCATTGCCGGCGATTTTTCGCCACTAAGAACACAAGAAAAAACAATTAAGGCTTCTGCTTTTTATTTCCTCTTTTGTGAACTTTGTGTTCTTCCCTTTGTGGTCTTTGTGGTTATTAACAAATTGGTATCAGATTAAATTATAACACAATACTGATATTCTCAGCACGCACAAACCCATACTTTATTCTATTTTTGCACACTTAAATAATTATGGCAAAAAAAGGAGTTTTATTGGTTAACCTGGGCACGCCCGACAGTCCTGAAACTAAGGATGTACGCCGCTACCTCAACGAATTTTTAATGGACCCGCGGGTAATTGATATTAACCCGGTGTCGCGCGCGCTGCTGGTAAAAGGAATTATCGCTCCGTTCCGCAGTCCTAAATCGGCCGCACTTTATAAAAAAATATGGAGCAATGAAACAGGATCGCCCCTGTTACATTACAGCCGCCTGCAGCACGAGGCTCTTCAGCACCGTTTAGGCAGCGATTACCAGGTTGAATTGGCCATGCGTTACCAAAGTCCGTCAATTGAAGCGGCTTTGGACAGCCTAAAAGCAGCGTTGGTCACCAGCATCCGGGTTATTCCGCTGTTTCCGCAATATGCATCCGCCAGTACCGGATCGGTTATCGAAAAGGTGATGCAATTAGTGGGACAATGGCAAACCGTGCCCGAAATGTCGTTTGTCAACTCGTTTCATGACGATGACTTGATGATCGCAGCTTTCGCAGATAATGCTCAAAAATATCAGCCCGAAACTTACGATCATATCTTGTTCAGCTTTCACGGTCTGCCGCAACGCCAGCTCATAAAATGCGATCACACCGGCAATTACTGTCTTAAAACCGGCGACTGTTGCGATAACTTAAACGATACCAATAAATTTTGTTATTCGGCACAATCGCACCATACGGCGCAGTTGATTGCGGCCAAACTCAATATCCCGAAAGAAAAATATACCATCTGTTTTCAATCGCGCCTGGGCAGCGATCCATGGGTGCAGCCCTATACCAGCGAAGTGGTGGCCAAATTAGCCAAAGAGGGCAAAAAACGCCTGCTGGTATTTTGCCCCGCCTTTGTGGCCGACTGCCTGGAAACCGTTTACGAAGTAACCGAAGAATACGGCGGCGAATTTAAAGCCTTGGGCGGCGAAGAGGTACAACTGGTGGAAAGCTTGAACGATTCGCCTTTATTTATCGATGCGCTCGAGCGGATGGCTGTGGGGAAATAGTTGGCAGTAGTAGAAATTACTCCCGCTCTTCATTCTGCCCTCGTTGGCACAACACCAACAAGGGCAGAATTATATCAATGATGCGTTAACACGTTTCCGGCACTATCCATTTCGAGGAAGGGGTTGAAGGCAATTTCCCATAGGTTATCTTCAATATCGGCAACGTAACCGCTATAACCGCCCCAGGAGGCTTTTTGCGGTGCTTTAACCACCCTTACACCCCGGGCTTGCAATACTTTAAACACCTCATCAACTTCCTTTTCCGATTGATAGTTTATTGCAATGGTAAGTTTTTTGAAGCCATTGCCTTCGGGCGACACAGTGGCATCCCCCGCAAGCTCATCGGCAGGAAATAATGAAAGAATAAAACCATTCATTTTAAAAAAAACAATTCCGCCGCTATTCTTTAACGGGCCCCATCTAAACTTATCGATATAAAATTGTTTTAATTTTTCAAGATCCTTTGCCCCAATTGTTATAAAGCTTATTCTTTGTTCCATAATTTTATTCGTTTTTGTAATAGTGTCGTTTTGTGCGATGGCCTTGGCTGTCATTAATACTAAGATTAACCCGGTTAAAAAAAGGCTCAAAGCGCGTGTGTGTAATCTTTTCATGAATTTATTTGAATTATTTTGTTATTCCCCGCCCTGTTTAGCCCCGTTTATAAAAGACAAAATAATCTCCGACGTAACCCCAGGCGTTCGCTCCATCAGCAGGCTATCACTGTAAGGCAAAATGGCAAAGTGCCCGTTTTTTAACAGGCGGTACATCGCCATATATTGTTCAATAGGGCAGCCGTCATTTTCGCCGGTAGCGATAAGGGTTGGGCATTTAATGGAAGCTATTGTTGCTGCACTTATATAAATGCTGTCGCGCCAAACCCTGCCCATTTCGTTAATAAATTCGTCGAAACGCGCAGGCTCGGCTGTCGATTTTTTGCGCTCTGCATAAAATTCCGGATCATTTTTCTTCAGGTATCCGGCCCCGAATTCATTAATATATTTTTTATCCCCGCCCGACAGGTATTCCGCCCCGAAATTGCTGCCAAGCGCGATCAATTTTTTAACGGCATCGGGGTGGTTGGCAGCAAGGTAATATCCCTGCAGCGCTCCATCGGCTATCCCTATCACTATAGCGCTATCTGCCGAAAGGTGCCGGAGTACTTTATAGGCATCTTCGGAAAAAAGCCGGTATGACAGTGGCTGATGCCCCAGTTCCGATTTGCCATGCCCCCGCGTAGCAACAGCAATTACCGTAAATTTTTTACTGAGTTCGGGGATCAGCTTTTTATTTTCTCCGATTGAGCCGTATACCCCACCGTGCAATAAAACTACGGGCGGGCCGGCACCGTACACTTCATAATATATCTGCGCATCGCCGGCATTGAAATACGCACCGGCCGAAGGGTTATGCCCATACAATACCTGGGGTACCTGGGCGTGAATGTATCCGGCCGCGCAGCTGGCCCATATCAGCATTATTAATTTTTTCATATAGGTTTATGTGTAATTACGTTTCCATCAGCATCAAGCGGCATAAATAAATTATAAGCCACTTCCCAAACATTGCCTTCAACATCGGCCATCAAAAAATAATACCCCCCTATTGGTGGCACCTGGGGTTCTTTTATAATTTTCACTCCCCTGCTTTTCATCAAGCCGTATAGTTCTATGACTTTCTGTTTTGAATCAACCATATAAGCCAATGTAAATGGACGGAATCCGCTTCTCACGGGCGAAGTGCTTGCAAAATCCGCCAGCTTTTTACCCGGGTACAGCCCAACAAAAACCCGTTTAGTTTAAAAAAAACGATGTCTTTGTTTTCGGCTACGGGTTTCCAGCCAAATTTTTGGATATAAAAATTCCGCATAGCCTGCAAGCTGTCTGTCCCGATGGTGATGATGCTTAACCTTTGGTTCATTACCTCAGCAGTATTTTGTTTTCGGTCGCAGGATGAAAATAAGATAGCCAACAGGCACCATAATGTTATTTTTTGTCTCATTGATTTTTTTTAGTCCAAAAGTCAGTAAAGTCCGGAAGATGCTGCAACAGGACGGTTGATTAAAAATGACCTGGGTTATATAGAAGACAAAAGTATCGCGGCGGATGGGGTTCCACTTTGGAAAAAAACGACAAAATTAAAACTGTGAAGGGGCGGCGCCCGTGTATTTTTTTATCTCGTTGGTTAAATGCGAGTGGTCATAATAACCACATTCAAAAGCGATTTCCAGCAAACTTTTGTTGGTCGTGTTCTGTCGAATTTTATGGAGGGTTGATTGATAGCGCACTAAGCTAATGAACTCTTTGGGGCTGATCCCCATTTGCTGATTAAAAGCCCTTTCCAGTTGCCTGGTGGTGGTAAAGTATTTCTCTGCCAGGTTATTAACGCTCGTCCGTCCGTTATTTTTCTGTATATCGGCAACGATAGCAAAAATAGAACGTTTGGGTTGTGATAATTTACCCAGGAAGAAATGATCGAGGTAAGCCGCTGAATATTTGATGATACTTTCTACATCGGGAGAAAGCGTTTTCTCCAGCTCAGTAGTCTGGTCGGTTATTTTGTGAAGCGAGGGGTATTCGTAAAAAACGTTAAAGGCTGCTGGTTTGAACCTGATCCCCAGGAGGTTTGTTTCGGGCTGCATTAACGTTTCTTTAAAACGAATCATCGTGCCAACCAGGTATGCCTGCTCGCTTTTTAGTAAAAAAGTATTGCTTTCCGTCTGGCAATCAGGACCAAGGTTAAAAATGATATCGATGCAGGCATCCGGTAATATTTTCTCCATTTTCAAGCCAGCGGCATCGCCCGTTGCTGTCCAATAGGCATCAATGTAAGGCCTCAAAGTGGGGTGCGGCTTAAACTCGGTGTATTTCATGGTATATCAACCTGAACATAAAAATAGTAAATACCGGGTTGAATAGCAAGAAACATCTTGCCACCCTCCCTCAAATTTTGCATATATTGTATCATACCCCCTCCCCTCCAAAAAGAAATAATTTTTATTTTTTTAATAAAATCTACAGTCGTTATTTAAACCATTCTAATATCTTTTAATTTTCAACGAGTCATCGAAAACCAGTATCGAAAATTACCACCAGCTAAATGCGTTTAGCCGGTGATAAAAGCTTATCTCATCTTTATTTCAACATTTGCAGGGATGTAAACGCCTGCAATGTAAGTGATTCGTATGGCGCCAACCTATCCGGCGCTTACCCGCGCCTGGGATGCCGAAATAAATTCGGCAGGACGTCTGTCTTTTAAACACGATTTTGTCTGTTGAAGCGTCCTCATAGGCTCAAATCCCGTTAAGAGTTGCTATTTTTGGGGTATGCTAAAAAAAGATAGTATGCTAACCGGTGCGCTGCTGGCGCTGGTATGCCCGGCAATTGCCTGGGTAATAGAATATTTTTTGAAATACAACACCTATATTATTAACCGGCCCGCTGTACCGTACCTGTTAGCCATTGCCCTCAATTTAATTTTGGTGCGGGTATTACTAAAAAAGGAAGAGGGCAATACCAGCCGGGGCATTATGCTGTGTACTTTTGCAATTATGCTGCTGTTATTTATTTTTCAACTGCGCCTGCGATGAAATATTACCTGGTAGCCGGCGAGGCCTCGGGCGATTTGCACGGCGCTAACTTAATGAAGGCGCTGAAGACGCTGGATAAGGATGCTGAATTCCGCTTCTTTGGCGGCGACCTGATGCAGGCCGAGGGCGGCATTGTGGTAAAACATATTGCCGATATGGCTTTTATGGGTTTTATGGAGGTGGTGTTGAATTTAAATACCATCATGAACAACCTTAAACTATGCAAAGCCGATATTACTGCCTGGCAACCAAATGTTTTGGTATTGATTGACTTCCCCGGCTTTAACCTAAAGATTGCCGATTTTGCGAAAAAAAGCGGTCTGCTGGTTTGCTACTACATATCGCCAAAGGTATGGGCCTGGAACCAAAAGCGGGTGCTAAAAATAAAGCGGGTGGTTGATCATTTGTTTTGCATCCTGCCTTTCGAGGTTGATTTTTATAAGACCTGGGGCATGGAGGTTGATTATGTGGGCAACCCCCTGTTAGACGCCGTTTCGGCGTTTTCGCCAGCGGCGAATTTTTTAGCGGATAATCAACTAACCGGTAAAAAAATAATCGCACTGTTACCGGGTAGCCGAAGGCAGGAAATCAGCAGGCTGTTGCCAGCAATGGTAAGCGTTACGGAGCAATTTCAGGATCATCAGTTTGTTGTAGCTGGGGCGCCATCATTTAGCGCGGAATACTATACGCCGTTTTTAAATCAAAAAAATATCCCGATAGTATTTAATGCTACTTACGATTTGCTGAGCCATGCTGATGCGGCTATAGTAGCATCGGGCACTGCCACGCTGGAAACGGCCTTATTTAATGTGCCACAGGTGGTGGTGTATAAAGGGCATCCGGTATCTATTGCCATTGCAAGGTCGGTAGTTACTATCAAATTTATTTCGTTAGTTAACCTGATAATGGATAGCCCGGTGGTTAAAGAACTGATACAGCAGGATGCATCACCAAAAAACATAGCTGCCGAATTGGATAGCCTTGTGAATAATACGGATTACCGTGCTAAGATGCTGGCCAATTATGATGAATTAGATGTGAGGATGGGAAAACCTGGTGCTTCGGCGAAGACCGCGGGGCTGATCATTAAATATGTTAAGGAGAGAGCAAGTCATTAGGTCATTCGCTGCGCCGTCATTAGGCCAACGGGCTATTTGAAAATCGGCCGATGCGCTATTACCCATCAACTCTTTTATGTAATTGCAAGCGAGACACGAGCGCGCAATTACAATCCCTAAAAATAAAGCCTCCTGGTTACAGGAAGCTTTATCGTTCTCAAAAGGTGTTGTTTATATGTAGATATATATGATGGTCAGGCTACCGACAAGGTAGTTGTCATCGCCTGTTTCTTGCGCATTAAAAATGGATTACGGGCCATAAAGGCTTTTAAATCCTGGCTCAATATATTTTGCAGTTCATTATCAAAACTTGCTACTAATTTGCTGGTTGCTGGTTTCCTGGGAGTGTTCATAGCCTTATGTTTTACGTTAGTGTTGTTGATGTTGCTCATTTGTTTCATTGTCGTCGGTAGTCAAGTTGTCTTTACGCCGTTTGGCTTCCTTGTATTGCCGTAGCAATTGTTCTTTGTCGCGGTCATCCGAGGTATTGGCAGGCTCTATGGGGTTTTCCCATTCCTTTTCTTCGCTTTCGCGAGCTTTTTTGCTTTCCAATTCCATCCTGTACTGCATTTGATAAACTGTATTCCAATTCAGTGCCAAAGTTTATATCGATTTAAAAAAAAGAATAAGAAACCTGATTAGTGCCTTATTTAGCAGATTATTTGATGTCGCCAAAGCTTGCGGAAGGCGTTTATCAACCTTGAAACGGGGCTTTTTATAGAAAAGTGTACAAAATTAAATACACTATTGGGCCAAAATCGGGGTTTGGGCGGTAAATAGACCAGGATGCTGGCTGGTAATGATGCCTGGCGCATAGTTGACTCCCCACGTCTTCGCTCCGCTCGACATCCCCTCTCTGCTGTGCGAAGAGGGGCCGGGGAAAAATGCAAGGAAAAATTAAAGATCAGTGGGATATGGCCGCTGCCTTGGCCACAGGCTTCGGATGATTGACGAAATGTATGATCAGCGTAACTATAGAAATAACTATCCCCGTAATACAAACGCCGTCCCACTGATATTTTCTCCATAGCTGCGTGGCGAAAAAGGTACCAGTAGCCCCGCCGATAAAATAGGTAACCATATATATAGTGTTGATGCGGTTACGGGCTTCGGGCCTCAATGCAAAAATTATCGACTGGTTGGAGATATGCGTGGCCTGCACCCCAATATCCATTACGATAACCCCGATAATTAATCCAATCATATTATATCCTGAAAAATAGAAAACGATAAAGGAGATCAATATGAGTAACAAGGTAAAACCCGAAAGTTTGTAGGCATCCATTTTATCGCTCAAACGCCCCATTAAGCCGGCTGCAAGTGCACCGGCAGCGCCGATCAAACCAAAATCACCGGCTACGGCGCTGCCCATGTTAAAATTGGCCTTTAGTAAAAATGCATTTGTAGTCCAAAAAGCGCTGAAACATGCAAAACACAAAGCGCCACGAAGGGCGGCTATTCGTAACTTGGGCTCGTGCTTAATAAGGCTGATTAATGAGAACATCAGTTGTTTATAATTACCTGTGTAATCAGGCTCCACTTCGGGCAAAAAAGCGGCTATCATTGCCCACATCACCAGCATAATGCCGGCTGCAATATAAAACATGGCCCGCCAGCCTAAATATTCGCCAACGTATCCGCTAACGGTTCGCGACAGCAATATACCTATTAAAAGGCCACTCATAATTACGCCAATTTTTTTACCGCGTTCGCTCGGTTTTGCCAAATGAGCGGCCATAGGTACCAGCAGTTGCGGTATCATTGACGAAGCGCCTAACAAAAAGCTGGCAAAAATCAAAATATTGATAGATGGCGCCCAAGCCGTTAGCAACAACGACAAAACGATAAAGGCAAAAATAATAATCATGAGCCGCTTACGTTTTACCATATCGCCAAGCGGCACCAGGAATAACATGCCGACCGCATAGCCAATTTGGGTGAGCATAGCTATTTGGCCCGCTTTGCCACTGGTAACATGGTAAGTGCGGGCAATATCTTCCAACAATGGTTGATTATAGTATATGTTGGCCACTACTAAGCTGGTGGTAATGGTCATTATCCACAACGTGAGCGGCGTAAGTTCGGGGTGTGTTTTTATAGTGGCGGTAGTCGTCATAAATGCAAGTACAAAAAAGAAATTTCGGCAAAAATCTTAAAGCATTTTTATAAAAATGTTGAATTTGCGCAATTTTTCTGTATTAATTTCGAACTGAATTGGCCCCGGATTACCCTCGGGGCCATAACGCACGTAATTTGGATATCAGAAAAAACAAAAATGCCCCACGGAATTCGCGGGGGGAATAGTCAAGATTTAATGTATTTATGACAGATAATATAATTATCAGGTAAAAAAGAAGAAAATAGCGCTAATTATCATCAATATTGGACAAAAAAACCACTAAAACTAAAAAAAATATGTAAAAATTTGATTTCCCTTTTATTTTGAGAGCTATTTTAACTAAAAACGAAAGGTAAATTCACATTTTGCTCAAAAAATAAATAAAATATTCAATTTTTTAACAGCAATATAAACTATTAACGATGATTTTATATTTTTTTAAAAAAATTAGCATAATTGTAATAAATAGTTTGTATTTTTGAGAATCAAACAGGAGCAAAGCTGTTTTTTACAAAAAAATTACAAAAAAAAGTGGTGAATATGAAAAGTTAGTGTTACTTTTACACCATAATAAAAACAACAAAATAGTCTTCTCATAATTTAGGTTTATAATTGGTTAGTAAAGGCCCCTGCCCATCAGGGGCTTTACTTATTTTAAGGGTTTTTGTTATCATAATAAGGCTGCAAAATTCGTCGATTCATATTTAGTTCCTGTTACTATCACATCAATTTTACGATTGTATATTCCGCGGCCCTTTAAAAATTTCGATAAAAATGGAAACCGCACTTGACGTTTTGGTTTAAACGGCTATATTTGCAGTCCTTTACAAAACACGGGGGATTAGCTCAGCTGGCTAGAGCGCTTGCATGGCATGCAAGAGGTCATCGGTTCGACTCCGATATTCTCCACTTAACAGTCACTTTAGAGCTCATATTGGATGATTTTACGATCTTCGGTATGAGCTTTTTTGTTGGAAACAACTGTAAAAGTATATGCCGGTTGTTACTGCCACCTTTGCTTTGTAATTCTCAAAATAAGTAATCACACCTATAAATGCGCAGATATATAATTATGCTTCTATAGATTTATAAAATGCAGGCTTCTTCATTTATGAAATTCCATCATTCTGTAAATACAGCTTCTATGCTTGCATATAATTCCATAACGGTCACTAAATAAGGAACAACATAAAAACAAGTTGGACAATTACGCCAATATATTGAAGACGGCGGCACAAAAAAATCCCGTTAATGAAGCACATCCGGTTATACCTTCAGCTGATGAAAAAGACGACCAACCGAATACCAGAAGGCTTTTTAAAACGGGATTTAAAACCCTTTCTGGCAGTATCTGTAATTTTCATCAAACTTTTCCCTTAACGTCATCGCAGCTTGGTAATAGCTTTCCTTATTGGTCCAGCTATCAACGGGATTAAGTAGCTCGTTTGGTACGCCGGGGCAGCTTTGGGGAACGAGCAGCCCAAACACGGGGTGTTGTTCGCAAATGGCATCGTCCAGTTTGCCGGCTAATGCGGCGGAGATCATCGCCCGGGTATGAGTCAATGAAATCCGGGTGCCGGTTCCGTAGCCGCCTCCTGTCCAACCGGTATTAACCAACCATACTTTTGCTGCTGTTGTTTCCAGTTTTTCCCGGAGCATATTTGCATAGACAGCGGGTTTTAAAGGCAGAAACGGTGCGCCAAAACAAGCACTGAAAGTCACCTGCGGTTCTTGTATACCTTCTTCAGTGCCCGCGATCTTTGCGGTGTAGCCGTTAATGAAATAATACATTGCCTGCTCGTTATCCAACTTACTGATTGGAGGAAACACCCCCCAGGCATCACAGGTCAGGAAAAAGATGTGCTTCGGATGACCGGACACAGCAGGGTATTTAATCTTTCGGATATAGTTCAGGGGATAACTAACCCGGGTGTTTTCTGTAATTTTCTTACACATGAAATCTATGCGCCTGGTGCCGGCCACAAAACATGTGTTTTCTACCAGCGCTCCCGCGCGGATCGCATTAAATATATCAGGCTCGTGCTTACTGGACAGGTTGATTACTTTGGCATAGCAACCGCCTTCGATATTGAATACACCATTGTCGCTCCAGCCGTGTTCATCATCGCCAATGAGCCTGCGGGCGGGGTCGGAGCTGAGTGTTGTTTTGCCGGTGCCGCTTAGCCCGAAGAACAAAGCGGTGTCGCCCCCGGGCCCTTCGTTGGCACTGCAATGCATGCTTAAAACGTTACGCCGCGGCAGGATAAAATTCAGCACGGAAAACATGCCTTTCTTAATCTCCCCCGTATAACCGGAACCGCCAATAAGAATAATTTGATGCGAAAAGGAAATGATGGTAAAATTACCCTGCCTTGTACCGTGCAGTAACGGGTCAGCATGGAAACCGGGTGCATGGATTATTGTCCACTCCGGCTTGAAATCGATTAGTTCCTCGTCTGTAGGTGCAATGAACATATTAGCCGCAAAATGACTACCATACGGCTGTTCATTTATTAAACGAATGGAAAGGCGAAAGGCGGAATCTGCACACGCAAATACGTCGCGGATCCACACAGATTCCAACGTATCAAGGTAGGTCAATATATTTTCCTTTAAGGTCTGAAAATGGTCTTCCGCAATCGGATTGTTGAATTTATTCCAGTCTACGGTGTGCTCGGTAAGGCCATCCTTCACGATAAACTTATCGGCAGGGCTACGACCTGTGAATTTCCCGGTTTTAATAACCAGAGTCCCTTTTTCATCGATAACGCCTTCATCTCTGTCAACGGTCTGCTCTTCTAAAGCTCTGGCGCCTAACTGATAATGGATCTTTGTTTTTATCTCATTCATGTTTGTGTTTTATTTTTGGTTTGCTTTCACGGTTCCTAATGACCGGCTAATTTGGCGGTGGCGCACCCGGAAGGACTTAAAAGGTTTCATGGGGGTAAAACTCAGCGGCCTCCTCCTTTTGCATTACCGGCAAGTGTATATGTTTTTGTGCAGCAATGTTGACCAACATATCAGTCGCCATCGCCCCCAAGTCATATCCGGGAACCCATCCCCAATCCTTACGAGCCTGTTCTTCACAAAAACTTGCAGGCCAGTTGCATGCAATCACGTTGCGGTGATCCGGAGCATAGTTTACGCAAAAACCGGGCAAACGGTCGCGAATTACCTTTACGAGATCGCATGGGGCGAAGCTTAAACCGGCCAGGTTATAGGAAGTGCGGATGGTGAGTTTTTCCTTCGGTGCATCCATCAACTCCAGCGTTGCGCGAACGGCATCAGGCACATACATCATAGGCAGGCAATTGTCTTCGGCCAGGAAGCAGGTGTACTGCTGTTTTTCAAGCGCCTGGTGAAAAATATCTACTGCATAATCTGTTATTCCGTCCTTAGGTGACACAGTATAAGAGATGAGTCCAGGAAAACGAAGACTGCGCACATCAACACCAAACTGCTCAAAATAGTAATTGCACCAATATTCGCCTGTGCGTTTGCTGATGCCGTAAACGGTATTCGGTTGGATAAGAGTTTCTTGCGGGCAGTTGTATTTGGGGGAGCCAGGGCCGAAGACAGTGCTGCTACTTGGCCAGAATACTTTGTTGAGTTTGTATTTTACGGCAATATCCAGCACAGCAATCAGGCTTTTGACGTTCAGATTCCAGGCGGCCTGTCTGTTTTTTTCGCCAGTGGCAGAAAACATAGCCGCCAGCAAATAGATCTGGGTGATGCCGCATTCCCTAACAACATTCTCCAGTTCCTGATGGTTAAGCACATCGAGAAAAACATCAGCGGCCAGTATCTTATCAGCAGCTACCACATTGTATCGGCCGAATTTCTGCTGTAAAGCTGCAGTGAGTTCGGCACCGATCTGTCCGCAGGCCCCGATTACCAATATCCTGTTCTGTTCCATATTAGTTTTTGCATAACGGCAGCAAACAAAGACTTGCGCCGTGATTGTGTTTCTGAATCTTAACTATAATCTGTTGTACAGCCAAAAAAGTCGCTGTTTGGTTTACAAAGGTTCGGTGTTTGGGGAAAATAAACTATAGGTGGGCTCGTATTTAGAAAAAAGAACTACAGATGCTGTCATTTGTAACGTTTGGAACCGTTTCAATCATTTTTAACGCCTGCGTTTAGAAAAAAACACCGTTTCATCGATGCAAAAATCGACATTAAATACACTTAGCCAAATAATTTAAAAAGTAAAATTTGATTTTTTAGCTTTAAAAACCTTACGTTTGCGAACCGATTATAACAAGTCAATTACGTATAAAATACACTAAGCCTATGCAGGAATTTAAAACACTGGGGCAATTTATCATTGAAAAACAGGCCGACTTTCCTTATGCAAAAGGAGAGTTGTCAAGGCTTCTGCGCGACATCGGGATTGCCTCTAAAATTGTAAACAGGGAGGTAAATAAGGCCGGGTTGATGGATATCCTCGGCAACGCCGGTACCACAAATATCCAGGGTGAAGGACAGCAGAAACTGGATATTTATGCCAACGAGCAATTTATTGCCGCGCTTCGAAGCGGTGGTGAATGTTGTATCGTAGCATCGGAAGAAAATGAGCATATCATCCCGATCAATTCCGAAATTTCAAAAAGTGCGAAGTACGTGGTCGCTATAGATCCGCTCGACGGCTCATCCAATATAGACGTAAATGTACCGGTCGGCACCATATTCTCCATATATAGACGAAAGAGCATGGATGGTCCGGCTGAACTTGCCGATGTACTGCAAAAAGGGACTGAACAGGTAGCGGCAGGTTATATCATATACGGCTCATCCACTATGCTGGTTTATACCACGGGCAAGGGTGTAAACGGATTTACCCTCGACCCTTCTATCGGCGAATTTTGCCTTTCCCACCCGGATATGCAGATTCCCAAAGCGGGCGCTGTTTATTCGATAAACGAAGGGAATTATGTGCATTTTCCGCAGGGTGTTAAACAATATATCAAATACTGCCAGGTGGAGGACAAATCTACCCGCCGGCCATACGCTTCCCGATACATTGGGTCAATGGTAGCGGACCTGCACCGGAACCTGATCAAAGGTGGTATATTTATTTACCCGGAAACGGCATCGGCTCCAAACGGAAAACTGCGCCTGGTATATGAATGCAACCCGCTGGCCTTTGTAATTGAGCAGGCCGGTGGCCGGGCCAGCAATGGCAGGGAGCGGATCCTCGGGTTGGACGTAAGTGAGTTGCATCAGCGATCGCCTATATTCATCGGCTCGGAAGAGATGGTGCTGGCCGCAGAGGAAATGATGGTGGAGGAAAATCAATTGGTCACAAAATAATATAGGGAATAATTTAGCAGGAGTATGATCAACAATAAACTCGACGAAACAGATCGCAGGATTCTCACGCTGCTTCAAAGCGATTCCCGCATTTCGCACAAGGAAATTTCACACCAGGTACACAAGTCCGTTACTGCAATTCACGTCCGCGTAAAGCGGCTGGTGGAAGAAGGGTATATTAAAACTTACACCGTTATTGTCGACAACACAAAGATCGGGCGCGGTCTGACAGGTTTCGTAGAAGTAAACCTCGAGAAACACACAGAAAGCAGTCTGACAACTTTTATGCAGGAAGTCGTCAAGCTGGATGAAGTGATGGAATGTTATCATTTAACGGGCGCCTATGATTTTTTACTCAGGGTGGCCATCGATGATATGAACGAATACAGCGAGGTGCTATTGAAAAAACTTTCGAACCTGCCTGGCATCGAAAACTTCACCAGCCATTTTGTAATGACGAATGTGAAGCATGAAACAGCTTACACAATAGGTAAATGATCATCTTTTTTTGTATTCTAACCATATATCTTTTTTCACTTAATCGAGTTTAGTGATGCGCAAAAGAACAGCATTATCATTACTATTTCGCGGGATATGCCTATTTTTTGCAAGCTGCTCACCTTAAAGTTTATGCTCCATTTCCTTTGTGAAGTGTTTTTTTTGCAAAAGATATTGAGTAGCAATAATTTCTGCAAACTTCTTTTAGAATAAGTTTCTAAGGGCCTTGTTATTAAACCAGCATGACAAAATGTGAGCAACTGTAACTGCCGGGGTGAAAAAATTACATTACAACCATAACTTCGACCCTCCATAATCCGTATAACACCCTGTTTACCGAAACAATCAAAATTACAGGTTAACAACAATTAAAAACAAACGTGAAAGGGATTATGGAACGACATGAAATTTTTGGGGTACAGGACGAAGGCAGGATAGCAGGGTTATGCAGTTATTTTTTTGTTTTAGGATGGTCAGTATCTTTCTTCGGCTATCACAAAACCGAAAAGACCAGTTTAAGCAGTTTTCAGTTAAGACAAACATTGTTTTTATACCTCAGCTATATTGCAATTAGATACGGTATACTTCCAATTTTAGCGCATGCCGGTATGTTAACAGGTATATTAGCGCCTTTTAATGTTGCCATGCTGGTAAACGTTACGTTTATTGTACTTTGGGCAATCGGCTTAGTTGGCGCCAGCAAAGGTCAGGAAAAAGCCATTCCATTTTTGGGCCGCACCGCTCAACTTGTTTTTGCAGCTATTTAAAAAACATTATATTTTCTATTCTAAAATCCTTGCAGTTTTGGCAGAATCCGGCAAGGATTTTTTATTTCTTCCTGGTTTCTGGTTAGATTCAATACCCCACTTAAATCTTGCCGAACTACGTCTTTGATTATAAATAGTTTATCCAAAACAAAAAAACAAGCGTGCGGTTTACTATAAAAATCTTAATCAGTAAACACCATGAACGTTTTGACTACAGATAACGGAAAAACTACCGGCATCCTAAGCTATTTAACCATTATAGGCTGGTTAATTGCCTACTTTGGATTCTATCAAAATAATAAAAGCAGCCTGGGCGGCTATCAGTTGCGGCAAACACTGCTATTTTATATTGTATATGTGGTATTACACTGGGGGCTTGCTTTAATCCTTGGGCCAATTTGGTTAACCACAGGTATATTTTCGCTGGGCTATTTGCTCGATCTGGTAAATTTTGTATTTATTATTCTTTGGATAATTGGCTTAATAGGCGCCATCAACAGCGAGAAGCGCCCGATTCCATTTTTAGGCGAAAGGGCGCAATCATTATTCTCCAATCTTTAAGAAAATTTAAAGTAATAGCGCGTCCACATAGTGTCCATGAACAATCCCTTCGCAGGGCGACCATGAAAAAATAGTAAACCGCCCGTCCTGCGATGAAACCAGGGCAATAGCATCACGCTGATCGAACACAAATTGGGCTGCCGAAAGGTGCCTGGTACCGCCATTTTGAGATGGCTGAATAATAGTTGCAACATTGCCAATGATGGGTTCGGTTACCAGCATTTGTTCAACCGGCATCCCGTTTGATGACAGCCCGATTTTTGCGCCAAAAGCCAGCACTTCCATACGGTCGTTCATAATGGTAGCGCCATCAACTGCGGTAAGCCCTGCAACACTTTCAACAGTGCGGTTCACCTCTTCCTGCCACACGCCATAGTCAGCTTCCTTCTCGCAATTTTTTTCCATTAACTGCGCCAGCAAATCAAATGGTGGAGTAACCGGATAGGTAACCGGATGTATGATGGAATCCCGCCAGGCGTCGCTATCCGAAGGCACCACCAACAGCGATCCGCCGTGGCCATGCGCGCGCATAGATGTAGCTAACTGCACCAGCACATTTACCGAATTATTCCAGCCCGAAGGCGAATTATAATCTAACAGCGAGGTTAGCATAGCAGGGCAATCGGGCAGGCTGCGACTTTCCTCATCTATAATTTTTATATCATCGCCCTTTAACACGGCAACGTTTATGAATTTGCCAAAGCCTTTTATGCGCCGATGTTTAACCACTAACAGCCCCGGTTCAATAACTTCCAGCACAAAACAGCAATCGGGGATAGAGCGTGTGGTACCCCAAACGTACAATTCTCCATCATGATCCCAAACACCAAGGTGTATGCCCGATCTTTCAACCGCCGGGGCCAATTTGGTAAGCACCTGGGTGGTTAACAATATTCGCTCCTCAAATTCCAGCGGCTGCCCGGCCAGTACCGGCGGCAAATAAGCCAGCGATACCTTTGGCGCCCGCCCTTCTTCCTTGCGTAAACTGGCCCAAAAAGCAACATCAATAATGGTTTCAATTACATTTACCGATGGTTCGGGCGCCAAATCAGTTTCACCCTGTGCTATAGCAGTAGCCAAAAGCCGTGCAAAATGTCCTTCTATTGCCGGAGCAACAGCCGCAGCCGCCTGGTATGTTGATCTGTATGTTACTTCCACCTTGTAAATTAATTTATTAAGCTAAAATACGGCTAATCTTTTTTGTAATATAATAATAGGATAAGTATTACAATTGTTTGATTGAGCGGGGTGGATGCAAGGATAAATTGACTTAAATATCCTCCCTATTTAATATTATAAAAACGCATGGCGTTTTTGTAAAAAATATCATTTTTTTGCGCGTTGCTCAAAAACGGCGCTGTTTCCACTTGATTTATAGACAGCCCTATGGCATCTTCCCATATCATCTGGTCCGATCCATACATAATGCGCTTACCAAAGCCAGCCGTCATTAATGCTTTTAGGTATTGATAAAATTCCTTTTTAGGAACTATCCAGTCAATGGCCGATATATCAACATATACCTGGGGGTATACATATAGCAAAGCCTTTGTTTCTTCTAAAAAAGGGAAACCCATGTGCATTAGCTGTATTTTTAACCTGGGATGTTTCTTTAAAATAGGTTCTACATTGAGCGGCCTGCCCGATGGAATGGTAAAGTTCGGCGAACCATGATAAGGCGTATTTGGCCCCGCTATACCGGTATGTATAGCTACCGGAATACCGAGCCGTTCGCAAATAGCTAAATAGGGCTCAAATTCGGCATCAGCAACTGTTTTGCCTTCATATTGCAATCCGAGTTCGCCAAAAACTGCAAACTTACCTTCTTCAAATAACTTTTTAAAGGTAGTTGTGTCCGGTAAAGGGTTGTTTTGGTGATCGGGATATTCAAGCGAGCCGATAAACCGCGACGTATCACTCAAAATAAAATCCGAATTGCGTAGCAGCCTGCCCGAGCAAATTGCCTTTACAACATTATATTTTTTTAAATAACCAACATTGGTTTTTAATATCGCTTCATTAGTTTGCGCGTTTGGCGCTTTTCCGGTAGCTGGGTTATCAGGAGGTGGATTTCCATAATCCCCCGCCGACCGGGCATGGAAATGAACATCAATTATCTTTCTTTTTTGGGCATAAGCAGCCGTGCAAAATAATGTTGTTAGGGCTAAGGCTAAGTAAAGCTTGGTCATAAATCAAATATATAATAAATGCGTTAAATAGTTAATTCGCCAACTACCCGTTCATCGTATTAAACCCCCTGTCCATCTATAATCAAAACATATTCATCTATTTTTTTGCGAATACAGAAAATAATCTCTACCATTGTGTCAATGATACACAATGTGAAAATTACTGTATCTTAACCAGTTATCAACCAGGCTCACCCCGGCAGTAAAATCGAATAATGTATTTATGGGCATCATACGAAAAATACTAATAGCGCTATCGTTTGTTTTGATTGCAGGCTTCGTCAAATCGCAAACGCATACACCCAGGCAATTATTTCCGGGCTTATTCGAGGCAGTTCAGTTAGCTGATGTTTTTCATGATAATAAAACTTTTGTTGACGCAACACCCAAACACGCGCCCGCAGCTATCCTTAAATTGTGGGGCGAGCAAAAAAACAAGCCCGGTTTCAATTTAAAACAGTTTGTGCTGGCTAACTTCACCTTGCCGACGGCAGATGCTGAGGCTTTTAAAAGCGATATTTCTAAAGGCGTGCGCAGGCATATCGATACCTTATGGCATGTTTTATCGCGCAAGCATAATGCAATTGCTAATTACTCGTCTTTAATATCCCTTCCGAATGATTTTATAATACCAGGCGGCCGGTTCAGGGAAACCTATTATTGGGATTCTTATTTTACCATGCTTGGTCTGCACGAAAGTCATCAAACAAAAATCATTCAAAATACCGTCGATAATTTCGCCTTTCTCATCAATAAATACGGCTCCATTCCAACAGGCACCCGCACGTATTATCTAACACGCTCGCAGGCGCCATTTTTTTCGATGATTGTAAACCTGCTGGCCAAAGAAAAGGGCACAAAGGTTATCACCAAATATCAACCTGAATTATTAAAAGAATATGCTTTTTGGATGAAGGGTGCGGATCAGTTAAACCAGCAACAAGCCTATTTAAGGGTGGTACGGATGCCCGGTGGCGAAACACTAAACCGTTACTGGGATAACTCGGACCTGCCCCGCGAAGAAGCTTATAAAAACGACCTCGATTCGGCGAAAAAAACCACGCAAAAGCCTTCAGATTTTTTCCGCAACATCCGCGCCGCCGGCGAATCGGGTTGGGATTTTGGATCGCGCTGGTTTGATGCAAGTAACAAATATGGCAGCATACAAACTACCGCTATTATTCCGGTCGATTTAAACTGTTTACTGTACCGTTTGGAATTGACTATTGCGCAATCGTACCAGTTACAGGGCAATAGCGATTTGTTTAATGTTTACTTAACCAAAGCCATGGCCCGTAAAAGCGCCATACTAAAATATTGCTGGAGCGAAAAGGACGGGTGGTTTATGGATTATAACTGGAAACAAAAGCATTTTACCCCGCAGCAAACGATAGCCGGCGTTTTCCCGCTCGAATTTAACATTCCTAATGCTGATATGGCGAAAAAAATGGCTAATACCATAAAAACTAAGTTTTTAAAGCCCCGCGGTTTAGCCACTTCATTTGTACATACCGGGCAGCAATGGGATAGCCCTAATGGCTGGGCACCCATGCAATACATGGCTATAACCGGTCTGCAAAATTACCACCAGGATGTCCTCGCAAAAGACATTGCTATGCGATGGATAAAAACAAATATCACGGTGTTTAATATCACCGGCAAACTCACCGAAAAATACAATGTAAACGATAATGATGTAAAAACCAGCGGTGGCGAGTACCCTTCACAAGACGGCTATGGCTGGACCAACGGTGTGCTGCTGTATTTGCTAAATCACTATGCTGTTAAATAATGATAAACCAATAAATCATGAACATAAATTATAAATCAACCCTAACAGTCGCGCTTATTGCGCTGGCAGGTTCACTTTCAACCGTGCAGGCGCAGGCGACAAAGCCTCTGCCGGCGCAGAGCAAAGCATCGCTAAAAAAAGTAAGAGCTTCTGTTACTGCCGAGCAAAAAGCGTCAATGGGCATACCGCAATTAGGAAAGGCTCCGTTAAGCCAAGTAGTAGCCGCCATGACAGTTGAAGAAAAATCAAAACTGGTAGTGGGTATGGGCTTTAAAATGCCGGGTATGCCACCGCCAAAAAAGGGTGAATCGGTAAATATTGGCGGCTTCACGTTGCCCCCATCTGATCCTGCTGCCTACGAAATACCCGAAAAAGTTCCGGGTGCTGCAGGCCGTACGCATCCGATAGCGCGTTTGGGCATTCCGTCGATAACTGTTTCTGATGGCCCGGCCGGATTGCGAATTGAGCCGCACAGGGATGGCAAAACTAAAACTTATTATGCAACCGCATTCCCGGTGGCTACCTTGCTGGCCTCATCATGGGATACTGCCCTTGTCAGGAAAGTTGGTGTAGCATTCGGCAACGAGGTGCGCGAATATGGTGTGGACATTTTATTGGCGCCGGCGCTTAATATACACCGGAACCCGTTGGGTGGCCGTAATTTTGAATACTACTCTGAAGACCCATTGGTGGCCGGCAGCATGACCGCAGCCATTGTAAAAGGTATACAAAGCAACGGCGTTGGCACATCTATTAAACACTATGCCGCCAACAACCAGGAAACTAACCGCAATAGCGTTAATACCGTAGTGAGCGAACGCGCCATGCGCGAAATTTACCTGCGTGGTTTTGAACTGGCCGTAAAGCAATCGCAACCCTGGACGGTGATGTCATCCTACAATAAAATAAACGGCACTTATACATCTGAACGTCACGACTTGCAAACTACCATTTTGAAAGATGAATGGGGCTTTAAAGGCCTGGTAATGACGGATTGGTTTGGCGGACGCGATGCCGTAGCCCAAATGAATGCCGGTAACGATTTGCTGATGCCGGGCGGTTTGGCCCAGTCTGACGCCATTGTTGCTGCTGTTAAGGATGGCAGCTTAAAAATGTCGCAATTGGATGCCAACGTTTTAAGGATACTAAAAATCATATTAAAATCGCCAACTTACAGGGGATATAAATATTCTGACGCTCCTGATTTGGCCGGTCACGCTAAAGTTGCCCGCATGGCAGCAGCGCAAGGGATGATCTTGCTTAAAAACGATGACTCATCGTTGCCTCTGGCCGCAGGCAAAAAGCTTGCTGTATTTGGTAATACTTCATACAATATTATAGCAGGCGGCACCGGCAGTGGCGATGTAAATAAAGCCTATACTATATCCTTAGTACAGGGCTTAACTAACGCAGGCTTTAAAGTGCAGGAAACATTAAGCAAAAGCTATACTGATTACCTTGCCGATGCAAAATCAAAACAGCCCAAGCAAACGAACTTTTTTATGCCGCCGCCGGTAATACCTGAAATGGACCCGAGCAGCCTGCTAAGCCAGGAAGCTGACGGTGCCGACGCAGCCCTCATTACTATAGGCAGAAACGCCGGTGAAGGTGCTGATCGTAAATTACCTAACGACTATTACTTATCGGATGCTGAAAAAGGTTTGATAAAAGGCATTTCGGATGCTTTCCATTCCAAAGGCAAAAAGGTTATTGTTATTTTAAACATTGGCGGCGTTATCGAAGTTGCCAGCTGGCGCGATAGTGTTGATGGGATTGTATTGGCGTGGCAACCCGGCCTGGAAGCAGGCAATGCTATAGCTGATATATTGAGCGGCAAAGTGAATCCATCCGGCAGATTGGCCACCACCTTCCCAATGGATTACCCGGATGTACCATCGGCTAAAAACTTCCCTGGTAAGGAATTCCCACTGCCCGAAGGACAAAAATTCAACCCGATGATGGGCCGTCCATCCGAAGTTACTTACGAAGAAGGCATTTATGTGGGCTACCGCTATTACGATTCGTTCAAGGTGAAACCGGCTTACGAGTTTGGCTATGGCTTATCATACACCGATTTTAAACTGAGCGATATTAAAGCAAGTTCAAAAACTTTTAACGGCAGCATCACCGTTAAAGTAACCGTGAAAAACACCGGTAAAGTAGCAGGCAAACAAGTAGTACAGCTTTATTTAAGCGCACCTAACAAAAATATAGACAAGCCCGCACAGGAATTAAAAGCTTATGCCAAAACAGGCTTACTGGCCCCCGGCCAATCGCAGTTTATGATATTTACGCTAAAACCAAGTGATTTGGCTTCGTTTTATACCGACAAAGCAGCCTGGATTGCTGATGCCGGCGATTATAAAATTAACGTTGGGGTATCATCAAGGGATATAGCAAAAACAGTTTCCTTTAAATTGGCCAGTCCGATTGTTACCGAAAAGGTACATACTTCGCTTACCCCCGAAGTAGCTATTAATGAATTGAAAAAATAAGAAAACCGCTAACTGATCTAATAGACCCGGCCCCGTAACGCGATGTTGCGGGGCTTTTTTGTGACCGCCACTCCATGTCATTTCGAACGAAGTGAGAAACCTTTACAAATAAGCCTAAGTCCCATGCATTAGTTCCATGGACGCTCGCTATGCATTGTCCGTTATAGCATGTCGTATAAGTTTTCTCACTGCGTTCGAAATGACATTTTTGATATAAGCATTAACTATCAACTGTCAACCCAATCTTCTGCAAATAAATATCAAGCTCCATATCGCCCATGCCATAAATTTTTTCTGTTTCCCAAAACTTTCTATAAATTTCCGGCCGGGTTTTAAATCCATAATTATAAATATCAAGCAGTTTTTGCTCCACATAATTTAGGCCGTTTTCATTTACCTGCAAGCGTTTTAACTGTGCTTCCAAAGCAGGTTTTAACAAATGCAGGCTACCCCAAAAATGTGTTGTATTTATATATTCTTTTAACTTTTCAGCATCCCGGCTCACATAAATAGCCCAAACCTCGGCGGCAATTACAAAATCAATTGCACTCAATTGTACACGGATGTTATCGTACAAATATTCCAGTTCCTCGCCACTCAATTCGCCCATGCCCATAAAATTTTCTTTACCCGGAAAATCCGCCGGGCAAATCAAATAAATAGCAGGTGATGAAAGGTCAGCTTGTTGTTTTAGATAATTCATCGCGCCAAGCAAATTCACCTGGCAATGTAAATCAAACTCAAACCAAAGGTTAATTTCATCATAAGGTTCGGTTAGTTTGGATAATTGATCAACCATTTTTTCCTGGTATCCATCGGGAGTTTCCGTAAAAGATTGCGTAATCCACTGTGACCGCGCCCGCCAAAAGCTGCCAGATGATATATTTTCTTCCAACGGGCCTTCTGATAGTACTTCGCGCCAAACCATGGTATCGCCGTCCAGGCCGGTTTCTTTGAAACTGAATAGTGTTGAATCGCCGTTGAGGATGTGGAGGGTATTCATGTTTTTAAGCTTAAAGCAGGAAGGTTAAAGACCAAAGCTAAGAATTTGGTGATAAATAATAGTTGAAGTGTTTTTAAATAGCGTTAGACTACCCTGAGCGCAAATGCGTGGTGTCGTTTTGGCTAAAGCCTCCTGTCGTTTTTATTTGTATCCGTCCCTTGAAAGGGACGGCAATGAATTTTGTAATTCCCGCGACTTCATATTACAACCCGCCTGTGGTTTTCAATGGACTATTGCAATGAATTTTTATTTATTGCCGTTGGTTTCAACCAACGGAATCAGTGCTCCGCAATACAAGCGGCTTTAGCCGAACGGAGTTAGCAACCGTCACCCCAGCCGGCAGGCAGGTAATCATTCTCCCAACAACGCCCTCAAACTCTCAATCGTATCCGCTTCTTCCTTGGGCTTATCATGCCGCCATCTTAAAATACGCGGGAACCTTAGCGCAATACCCGATTTATGCCTGCTTGATTTATTGATTCCCTCAAAACCAATTTCGAAAACCAATTCGGGCTTCACGGTGCGTACCGGGCCAAATTTTTCCAGCGTGTTGCGTTTTATAAAATAATCAACCTTGCCGATTTCGGCATCGGTGAGGCCGGAGTAGGCTTTGGCAAATGGCACCAGTTTATCACCATCCCAAACGGCAAAGGTATAATCGGTGTACAAGTCGGCCCGGCGGCCATGGCCTTTTTGGGCGTAGATCATCACCGCATCAACCGACAGCGGATCTATTTTCCACTTCCACCAGTCACCGCGGCGGCGGCCTACCTGGTAAGTGGCACTTTTGCGTTTCAGCATAATGCCTTCGGCTATCATGGCGCGCGATTGTTCCCTTATTGTACCTAATTCATCCCAGGTTACAAAGGGTATTAATGCCGATATGCGAAACAATTCGGGAAATGGCGTTGCCAATTGCAGTTCTTCCAGCAATAAACGGCGCTCCGATTGACTTTTGTAGCGTATATCTTCGCCATTATATTCCAGGCAATCGTAAGCTATTACGGCTACCGGGCTTTCCTCCAATATTTTTTTGTTGAGATTTTTACGGCCGATGCGGGTTTGCAGTACATTAAATGGCATGGGTGAGCCATTGGTAAAGCTCAGCAGCTCACCGTCGATCACCGTACCATCAGGCAGTGCATATAAAAAAGGATGCAGTTCGGGGAACTTATCAGTGGAAAGATCTTCGCCCCTACTCCAGATAAATATTTTGCCGTCCCGTTTGATCATCTGCGCGCGGATGCCGTCCCATTTCCATTCGGCCTGCCATTCGCTTTCATCGCCCAAAGCAATATTTAATTCCGCTGCCGATTTTTGTTTTTCGGAAGTTTCCTGTATGGGATAAGCAAGGAAAAACGGATATGGCCGCGATATATCATCCGCTGCGCCTTGTTGCTGCACCAATTCGGTATATTGGTAAGTTTCGGGCACCCAGTTACCCATAATACGATGCGTAAGCGTTGGTGCATCAAGCCCCGAAATATCTGCCAACGCTTTAATCACCAGGTTTTGCGATACACCCACACGAAAGCCGCCGGTGAGCAATTTGTTAAACACAAAACGTTCCTGGCTATCCAGCATGGCCCATGAAGCCAGCAGCCAGGCTTTCTTTTCCTCTTCTGTTTTATCGGCCAACGCGTTTATTTCGGCAATCCATTCTGTTAACGTTTTGTTGCTGCCACCCGTGTTTTGCGGCATCAGCAATGCCATAGTTTCGGCGAGGTCGCCAACTACCTGGTAGCTTTCTTCGAACAGCCAAACAGGGATATGTGATGCCTCAATTGCCCAGTTCCTAACCAAAGTTGCATTAATTTGCCGCTTGCCACGCTGGCCGGTAAATAAAGCCAGCATGTGCATCTTATCCGTATCAGGAACGGCGTTGAAATAGTCTTTTAGTACTTTAACCTTTTCGTTGGTTTTGTTGGTTTCATCTAAGGAAAGGAATAATTGGGCAAAAGCTTTCATGACATGTCCTCCCCTTCAGTATTTACCGATGCCTCACCTAAACCTTCTTTAAAAAATAAGACTTGAGAAGGTTCTTCTAACTCCCTCTCCTCTGGAGAGGGCTGGGGTGGAGTGTCATCCGCTAGAGAAACTCCGGCTGCTGCACCATCCACCTCCTCATCATCCCCATATAAGGTATGCACCTCATGGGCATCGTAGCCCCCTTCGTTCAAATACCTTGCAAAGGTGGCGGTATAACCATGGGTGAGGTAAACACTTTCACAATCGGTAGCGCTAATGGCGTTAATCAGCCCGTCCCAATCGGCATGGTCCGATAATACAAAACCCCTATCGGCAGCCCGGCGGCGCTTTGCGCCGCGGATAGCCATCCAACCCGAGCAATAGCCAAAGCTATAAGGCATAAATTTGCGCATCCAGGTGGTACCCACCGATGATGGCGGTGCTATGATAATACCTTTTCGTGCATCTTCTTTATTAGTATCTGGTGTTATTCTTTCCGTTGGATTTAGCAATATGCCGTTGCGGCGGAGAGCTTCATTCGTATTTTCAATTACACCGTGGGTATAAACTTTACCGAGCGATAAATCGAGGTTTTGCAATATCCGCTGTGCCTTGCCTAACGAATAGCCTACTAAAACAGTAGCCACGCCATTTTGCAGGTTATTGCACCACCAGTTATTAATATCATCAAACACCTGCGCCTGCGGTTTCCATTTGTAAACCGGCATGCCGAACGTACATTCCGAAATAAAATGGTGACAGCGCACCGGCTCAAACGGCGTGGATACACCGTCGTCTTCTACTTTATAATCTCCCGATACTACCCAAACCTCGCCCAAATGTTCCACTCTTATTTGCGCCGAACCGATTACATGGCCAGCAGGGTGCAGTGAAATTTCCACTCCATTTTTTATCACCTTTTCACCATAGGCAACCGTCTGCAATTGAATATCGCCCAGGCGGTACAGCAATACCTCGCGCGAAAAATGTTGGGCCAGGTAATGTTTATTGCCGGGGTAAGCATGGTCGGCATGGGCATGGGTAATCACTGCATCGTCTACCGGTTTCCATGGGTCGATGTAAAATTTCCCTTTCGCGCAGTAAATGCCTTTATCAGTAAATTCAAGCAGCGGTTTTTTTGCCATGGTTAATAGTAAACCCAGTTAATGAAAATTGGTTTTAAACAAAAAAATCCCGGCTATTGCCAGGATTTTTTTGTTTTTTTAAGATATTATTTCAACGAAACACCTGTATTCGTAAACTTATTATCCAGGTTAATATAATCTGTTAATACCTGGCCGGCTTCGCGTTTCAAAAAGTCTAAATCTTCGTTACGTGGTTTCGATTGTCCTTTTTTCAAGGCTGGTAAACCCATAGCGAGGCGGCGGGCGTTATCGTCATCGAACGATTTTTTCTCGTTGGAATCGCGCTCTTTTTTCAATTGAGCTTCATTCAAGGTAATGCTTTTTTCGGCGTCGTGCTTTTTAAAATCGGCAATATCCTCTTCCATGTATTTATAGCTGGCGCTATTGGCCATACGGGCATTGTGCAATTTGGTAAGTTGCGGTATAACGGCTCCAAAGCCGCCAACTTTCGAGTAGTCGGTTTTGGCAATTACATCAAAAGGCATAGCCGATGGTTCGGTATCTTCGCCATATTTATCCAACGGAATAACCGATGGGAATTGAATATCGGGCATTACACCTTTATGCTGAGTTGAGTTACCGGTGATGCGGTAAAACTTAGCAATGGTTAAGTTTAACTGACCAAAAACGCTTTGGCTACCGGCCGCTACTTTTTGACCACGAACTTTTATTGCTTCGGCACGCTGTGCTTGCAGGGCAGGTATCCTGTCCAAATCAATGGCATTTTGAACCGATCCTTTACCGTAAGTTTGGGTGCCAATAATTAATCCGCGACCGTAATCCTGGATTGCACCCGAAAATATTTCGGTTGCCGAGGCGCTAAATCTGTCAACCAATATCGCCAACGGGCCACTATAAGCTACTCCCGGATCTTCGTCTTTATCTATCTCAACTTTGTCTTCGGTATCCCTAACCTGTACCACCGGACCAGTTTTTATAAATAAACCGGTAAGGTCAATGGCTTCCAATAACGAACCGCCACCATTTTGGCGCATATCCATCACAATGCCGTCAACGCCATCTTTCTTCAGCGAATCAATCAGCAATTTTACATCATGTGTAGTGCTTTTGTAATTAGGATTGCCCGATTTATAATCATTAAAGTCAATATAAAAAGCAGGTACCGAAATAACGCCGATCTTCACCGTTTTACCATTGCTGATATAGGTTTTTATTTCGCGTTTTGCTGATTGATCTTTTACGATAATTTTTTCGCGTACCATTTCAACCACTTTTGGTTTGCTGGCCGCACTTGCTCCCTTGGGCAATATCTCTAACCGAACGGTAGTTCCTTTACTACCGCGAATCAACGCGATTGCATTATCAATCCTCCAGCCTACTATGTTTTGAAACTCGCCATCTTTACCTTGCGCTACGGCAACAATACGGTCATCAACACCAATCTGCTTGCTTTTATCAGCAGGGCCGCCGGCCATAACCGATTTAATAACCACATATTCGTTATCAGTATTTAACCCGGCGCCTATACCTTCCAGTTGGCGCGACATATCGATATTAAAGTTAGCCGCATTCGCGGGATTAAAATAGTTGGTATGTGGGTCGATAGCGTTGGTAAAGGCATCCATAAATAACTGGAACACATCCTGGTTATTTAATTTCTTGCCTTGATCTAATAAGTTTTGGTAGCGTTTTTTAAGCGTTTCCTTATCCTTGGCCAAATCAGGATTGGCTAACTTTAAATTCAACAGATCGTATTTTACACGCAGGCTCCAGGCATTATCCATCTCTGTTTGAGTGGCTATCCATGGCAGGTTCTCGCGGTCGTATGTAAAAGTTTCATTTTTAGTGAAGTCAAAATCCTTATCCAGCTGGGCAATAGAATAATTGATATGTTCGAAATATCTTTTCTGATACACATTAAATATATAAAACACATCGTTCAGGTTACCGCTTTTGGCATCGTCAGACAAGCTTTTGCGGTATTTTGAAAAATCAGCAATATCCGATGCCAGCAAATAGTTATGCCCTTCATCAAGCAATTTAATGTAACGATCATAAATTACTGCCGAAATAGAATCATCCAGCTCAACTCTTTTGTAATTGTATTTCGAAATAAGGGTAGCCACTGTCTGGCAAACAATACTTTGTTGGGCATCGGGCTGTATATCATTTGAGCCACTAACTTTAATAAATGGTTTTGGTGCCGGTTTGGCATGGCAGGCCAGTGCCGCGCCCAGCACTAACACTAAATAAAATTTCTTCAACATATCTTTTACGCTCTTTAAGTCGGTGATTCTATGCAACATCAATACTCGTGCCTAATCTAAATTAAATAATCCTGCTAATGTAAATAAAAAGAGACAGTGAAATACTGTCTCTTTTGTAATAAAACAATTATACAAACAAGTTTCTAATTAACGTATTTGTTTTTAAAATTATTGTGGGGGAGCGAGTCCGGAAAGTCGGAAAAGTCAGTAAAGTCCGAAAGACGGAGCTTAGCGGTTAGTTTTGTGCTTTTTAAAAACTAAATCTGTTTTTGGGTTGCGATTTAATCCGTTGATGATGCTGCAATTAACGTTATAGTATTATTCCGCATGTCATGTATTGTCCAACAAAATGTACCCCACCACTCTTTACCGTCGTCGAAATAATTTGTCCAATTGTCCGACCAGGATATTATTTCGAGAAAGTCCGCGTCTGATAGTTGTTCGACATGCAGGATTTCAGCCAAATAACGTTTGATAATTTCAGCATAAAAACGATTTTCTCCATCTATGTAAATTGGACTTGCAAACTCATCGGGCCTTTTAAATTTTAAATTATAAGGTGGGTTTAAGAGTGCTTTTGCAAATCCTTTTTTGGCGATGTGATAAATCACCAGCGTATCAGGATCATAACGGAATAAGTTGATCTTCGAACTCTGAAAATCATATCCTTCACCAATAAAATCATCAAAATCCATTTTTTTTCCCAATAATTCTTCGTTGGGATCAACTTGGATGTCAAATACCTCATTGATTACGGGATTGCGTGTTTGCATTTCTGCATTAAATCGTTCAGATAGAATTTGCATCCCCGCTTTTGCAGCATCTTTTGAAACCGCGTAAACATCGCCTGGAAGTTCATTAATATCCAGAATGACTGTGTCCAACACGACACCAATCGTCTTCAGATAATCCAAAAAAGTGGCTTGACTTGCAGTATAACTATATTCAAAAAACCTCATTTCCAATATAAATATTTAATGAATGTCCCGTATAATTCCATCTATCTCTTCTATATAACTAACAATTTTTAACGCGGAGAAACAGAGGAATCACAGAGAGCGCGGAGTTTGATTTAATATTTTACTTCTCCGTGTTCTCCGTGCCATCTCCGTATCTCCGTGTTAAAAATTAACTATGCTTTATAACCAAAGTTATTTTTTTCGGAAACATCACGACGTTATTTTTGACTTAACTCCAACCTCTACCAACTAATCCCCATATTCCAAAACATAAAGGCCCACTTATCCACCTGCCCGCTTATTACCTGCGCGGTGCTTTGGCCTGCGCCATGGCCTGCTTTGGTTTCAATGCGGATAAGCGCCGGAGCAGGTCCTTGCTGGTATTCCTGCAAACGGGCGGCAAATTTAAAGGAGTGTGCCGGTACTACCCGGTCATCATGATCGGCAGTGGTAACCATGGTGGCTGGGTATGAATTTGGCTTTAGCGCATGATAAGGCGAATAATGATACAGATAGTCAAACATATCTTTTGATTCTTCGGCCGTGCCATAGTCGTAACTCCATCCCGCACCTGCGGTAAACTGATTGTAGCGCAACATATCCATTACACCTACTGCGGGTAATGCTACCTTGCAAAGATCAGGGCGCTGGGTCATTACTGCGCCCACCAGCAGGCCACCGTTTGAGCCGCCGGATATGGCCAGGTAATCTTTCGATGTATATTTATTGCGGATTAAATATTCAGCCGCAGCAATAAAATCATCAAACACATTTTGTTTCTTCATCTTTATGCCGGCTTTATGCCATTTGCCGCCATACTCGCCACCGCCGCGCAGGTTAGACACTGCATAAATGCCGCCATGTTCAAGCAGGATAATATTTGATGTACTAAAGGCTGGGGTAAGGCTTACGTTGAAACCACCGTAACCATACAGCAGTGTGGGGTTTTTCTTATTTAATTTCATCCCTTTTTTATAGGTGATGATCATTGGGATTTTTGTTCCATCCTTTGATGCATAAAAAACCTGCTTGCTTTCGTACAAATCAGGATTAAAGTCCACGCCCGATTTTTTATAAACCGTGGATACGCCGGTGGCAATGTCCAGCTTAAAAATAGTTGGCGGATAAATGTAGCTGGTAAAAGTATAGTACGTTTCCATCTCTTCCTTTTTGCTCCCAAAGCCGCTGGCCGAACCGATGGATGGCAGGTTAATGGTGCGTTCCAGTTTGCCATCCATATCATATTGCAATATCAGCGATGTGGCATCTTTTAAATATTCGGCAAAAATTTTACCACCGCCGGTACTGGCTGTCAGCACATTCTGTGTTTGCGGGATTAAATCTTTCCAGGTAATGGCTTTAGCATCGGCGGCATCCGTGGTTACTATTTTAAAGTTGGGACTATACAGGTTGGTTAAAATGTACAGTTTACCGCCTGCATTGTCCAGTACATGGTGTTCGTTATCAAAATTATCCACCAGGTTAATTATGGGACTGTTGGGGACGTTTAAATCCTGCAAATACAATTCATTACCTGTGGTAGTATTGGCGGCTGTAATCACCAAAAAATGTTCGTCCTCGGTTAAATAGGCGCCGATATATCTCCGGGGAGTTTCATCGCCGCCAAAAATTAATTTATCACTGCTTTGGTGCGTGCCCAATTGATGATAATATAACTTATGATGCTGAGTAATGCCCGATAGCTGCGACCCGGCAGTTGGCTTATCATAACTGCTGTAATAAAAGCCATCAGTGCCATGCCATGCAATGCCGCTAAATTTTATATCGGTAAGCGTATCGCCCACTATGCTTTTGTCTGTCGTTTTTATGACGATCACTTTGCGCCAGTCGCTACCGCCTTCGGATAGTTGGTAGGCAGCCATACTGCCGTCTTTGGTAAAATTAATGCCCTGTAAGGAGGTAGTGCCGTCGGCCGAGAATTTGTTGGGATCCAAAAACACTTCAGGCACACCATCACCTACCTGCCGCCATAAAACAGACTGGCTTTGCAAACCATCGTTTTTGTAGAAATACGTGTATTTACCTTCCTTAAAGGGTGCGCTGTATTTTTCGTAGTTCCACAATTTCTCCAGGCGTTTGTATATCGAGTCGCGGTAAGGTATTTGCGACAGATAATCATAGGTCACTTTATTTTCTGCCTTCACCCAGGCTTTTGTATCCGGAGCGCGGTCATCTTCCAGCCAACGATATGGGTCGGGCACTTCGGTGCCGAAGTAGTTGTTCACGGTATCAACCTTTTTGGTTGCAGGGTAATCCAATTTTTTCGTGTTCATTTTTTGAGCAAAAGCAAAGCTGCAAAATAAAACAGCTGCAGACAAACAGATTATAGTTTTCATTTTTAGCGATGGTTTGGTTGAGCCGCTAAATATAAACTATGATTTGTAGGAATTGAGAATTATGGGATAAAAAATTGTGGGAGGGGTGCGGGGAGTCCGCGCCATGTCATTACGGGGTCCTGTTTTAATTCGGTGCGTCAACTATGAGTTGACTAAGGTGAAAAAGTACTTACAAATGAATTTATTCCCTTTTACAATAACATTTTCCCTTAGTTACTCTGTCCATGGCGAATGCAGAATCAGATCGCAATAGTCTTTTCTTTGATATCCGGGAATCATACATGCACAAATGTCGGCGTTGATGCTTCCATAGGTGGTATGTGGCTTATGTTTAAATCCATCAAAAAAGGTTGCTATCATATTCTTCTTTAACTCGTTACGCGGAAATTGTTTAACAATTTCTTCACGGATGCTGTTCGATAACTGATCGTAACCTTTGCCTATAACATCCAGGGCTGCTCCATAATTAAGCAAGGCTACTTCAGCTTCTTTGTACTCTGCAATACCGGGTGTCGTATGCAGTGCGATGGTATCCCATACCAATTGCAGTGATTGTGGCGAAACGCCATAACCACGCAGAAAATCGCGGGCGGCGTTGGCGCCATCAACTTCAAACCGTTTATCTTCGCTGCGGTAGTGCGCTGTAAGGCCCAGGTCATGAAACATGGTACTAACATACAAGAGTTCCGCATCGTACCTGAGGTTTTTTTGCTGACCGTTCAGCGATGCGAAAAGAAAGACCCGCAAGGAATGGTTGTACAAAAGTTCACTTCCATGTTCGCGCAATAACTCTGTTGCCTGGCTTGCCATTGCGCTGTCGGGGATTTTTATGCCTGCTACAATTTTACCTGTAATATTCATTTGATTAATTTTTAAATAGCTACTGTCTTAGTTGAAATACCCACGCGGTTTAAAAAGTTCATGTGACAGATACAAACAATGATATCCGCTATTTCTTTTTTTGTAAAATTGGATTGGAGTCTATCGTAAGCCTCGTCTGAAACACCATGGCTGAAAATAAATGTCACCTCCTCAACCACCTCAAGAACAATACGCTCGATGTTGGTAAACAATGGGCTCTCCTGCCAGGCAGACAAGGCGAATATCCGGCGGGATGTCTCCCCATGCCGCAACGCATCTTCCGTGTGGTAATCGATACAAAAGGCACATTTGTTTATTTGTGAAACCCTGATCTTTATAATATCTATCAGGCTTAATGAGATAGTGGATTCATGCAGGCGTTTGTCCATTCCAGACATCATATCCCAGTAAAGTGGCTCTTCTTCCCAAATATCGAGCCGGTGTTTGATTACTTTTTTCATAATAATTTATTTGTGTTTAAAGGTGAAAGATGTTCAGACTGTCCTTTGGCATCCCAAAGGAACAGCAGTATAATCATAGAAACGATAGGTAGAACAAGTGAGATCCAGAACCAGCGCCAAAAGCTAAGCCCCATTTGTTTAGCCAGGATGGCAGCTGCGAACTGGAAACAATTAATAATAGAATAGATGGTAAGGACTAATCCAATTTGTAAGAGTATCATGATTTTTTAATTTTGATGACGAAGACTTTCCTGAAGAAAAGGGTGATTTTTGGGGGCGAGCGCTTTTAGTTTGCTGAGCGAATAAAGCGCCATATAGCAGAACAAACCCACAAAGCCAATAAAAGTGGCGGCTTCGATAATGCCGATCTCACTATACCAGTGGGCCTGCGGACCAGTGGTTCCGGGCATGATCATTTGCCAATAGTCCAGCCAATGCCCAAAGATCAGCAGGATACAGGTTATTTTCATCACATCAACCTTTAGCTTAGCATCGCGCGACATTATGGCAAAAAATGGCACACAGAAATTGATCGTCATATTCAACCAAAACCAACAATTAAATTCGGGCTCCCACCGCAGGTAAAAGTAAACTGCTTCTTCCGGAAGGTTGGAGTAAAACATCAGCAGCAACTGCTCGAACCATAAATAGGTCCAGAATATCGAAAATCCGAATATGAGCACCCCTAAGGTATGCAGGTGATTTTTTGTCACCCAGGGCAGGTAGCCGGCCTCCTGTAAATAAATAACCATTAGCGTAGTTACCGTGAAACCGGTAGCTAAAAATCCTGAAAGATTATACCAGCCAAACAAGGTAGAGAACCAGTGCGCATCCAGCGACATAATGGTATCAAAAACAAATAGCGGAACGGTGAAGAAAAAAAACACCATAAACAACGCAGACAGCCTAAAGCTTTTTTTATAGTTAGCCATACCGCCGTTCCGGTCTTCATTAAACGAATATTTTACCAATAGCCCGCCTGCAATGCTATAAAGGCCAAGCAAACCGATGAGCCGGATATAAAAGAAAGGGAGATTTAAATAACCGGCTTTACCGGCAATAACAGCGTCGTAATTTACATTACCGGGGGTAGTAACGCCCTTTAGCGCCCAAAGTTTATACAAATAAGGTAAAACAGTTTGGATGCCTGCTTCATTTTTACCTGTGTGGGTAGTAAATATGCCCGCAGTGATGATAACGAGCAGCACCAGGGCTGTAGCAGGTAATATCCGGGCAAATATCTGCGGAATGCGGAGAATGGAAACAGACCAGCCGGATTGCGAAATATATTCTATTGCGCAAAAGCAAACACCGAACAAACAAACGGTGACCAGGTAATAACCCATCAGTAGTAAATTGGCAAAGGTTCGTTCGGCGTAGCCGGATAAAAAGCCATAGGTGATACCGGTTATACCGAGCGCGATCATCAGCAGGCAATAAACTTTGGCTTTCCTTTTAAAGATGAACGGTGTATCGAAATCGGAGATTGTCATGCTATTCATGTTAAGCGGTCATAATATTTTTAATGGCCGGGCTAAGGTCAACCGCGCCGGCGTATTGAAAAAGATGGGCAATTGATTCATTAACCGGTATACGCTCAGTGTCAACCACAGCCAGGTAACGATTGTCGCCTGGTTTAAGGCTTAAAACCTTTGGTGCGTTAATTGGGGATAAACAGCCCGCAACAAACAGGGTAAGCAATAACATCAGGACGTTAAGCAGCACTGTTTTCCAATTTGCCTGCGGCTCAAGTAAATAATAGCCCAAACAGGTAAGCCCCATACCGCCCATGCAACCAAATCGGAGAATGGCCTGCCCCAACCGAAGGTATTTTATCCCGAGTTTGGTTTCAATGCCGGGAATGGGTTGCGATGCATATATTTCGCGAATAATAATATGATGCTGCTGAAGGGTATCGATACCCGCAATTATATCTTCCGGGTTCTCAAAATGCAGCAGTGTTAATTGATTTTTCATGTTTATTTCTTACACAAAATTAAGATGCATTTGCGCGCTAAAACAGACACAGTTTTTCACTAAAAAACCAGATCAGTTGATTATTTTTGCTTCGGTTATGAAAAATGAATATGCATTGTTTCGTTATGAGGAGGTGGCTGCTAAGGTTACCGGCATCATTAAAAACCTCGATCTCAGTACAGGTGACCGGGTGCCTTCTGTGCGGCAGGTTAGTGAAGAACTCCAGGTGAGCATGGCTACGGTATTTCAGGCTTATCATTTGTTAGAGGCTAAAGGATTGATCATATCCCGGCCCAGGTCAGGTTATTTTGTTAATGCTACTGTAAAAAACACCCAGGTACAGAAACCGGCTGGAAAATATATTCCACTTCCCAGCCATGTGACCTTAAATAGCATGATAGCCAATATGATAAAGAATGTGAGAGGGTTTGGTGTGGTTAATTTTTCAATTGTAGCGCCGGTTAATGAGTTGCTGCCAATCTCCCGCATGAGTAAAGCCGTACGCGACACCTTAAAGGACCCTGCTGGTGACAGTTTTCAATATCCGTTAATTGAAGGCCATCCCCGGCTGGTGAAACAAATTGTGCGGCAAACTTTTGATTGGGGAACGGGCCTGGCTACCGATGAAGTTTTGGTGACCAATGGGTGCATAGAAGCTATTAATCTTTGCCTGGATGCTGTCGCAAAACCCGGCGATATCATTTTAGTGGAATCTCCCACTCCTTATGGCATTCTCCAATGCCTGGAAAGCCGAAACTTGCTGGCCCTCGAAATTATAACACATCCGGATACCGGCCTGGATCTTGATCAATTAGCGCGGGCCATTCAACAGCATCAAATAGCTGCTTGTGTGGTTACCACTATCTGCAATTCGCCAATAGGCTGTTCGATGTCGCGGGAAAATATTATTCGCCTGGTCCAATTGTTAAGTCAGCATAATATTCCACTTATTGAAGATGATGCTTTAGGCGACCTGAGTTTTAGCCATCCGCGCCCGCTACCCGCCAAAGCCTTCGATAAAGCCAACAACGTGCTGTATTGTACTTCTTTTTCCAAAACATTAGGTTCCGGCTTCCGCATCGGCTGGGTTTCGGGCGGGCGTTATCATGAGCAGATCAAACGACTCAAGTATATTTCTAATTTTTTTACGAATGGTATTTTGCAGGATGCGATAGGGCGTTTTTTAGAAACGGGCTTATATAATGGTCACGTAAAAAAAATGAAAACGGCCTTACAACAAAACTTGGCCCGTTATATGGACTCCATCAATCGCCATTTCCCGGATGAGGTTAAAATTGCTGCACCTAAGGGGGGATTCAGCATCTGGCTGGAGTTGCCTGCTTATATGGATGGCTGGGAATTGCACCGCCGCGCACTTCAGGAAGGTATCGGCATATCTCCCGGCCAGATATTTTCTACGTCGTCACAATACAACAATTATATCCGGATAAATTATTGCCCGATGTGGAATATGAAAATAGACAGGTACCTGGCGAAATTAGCTGCGCTGATCAAAAAATATAAATCTATACCACAATTAACGCCAAATTGATCCGGTACCTTATGTTAAACGAGAAAACTTTACGAAATTCCAGTGCTGCCATACCTAAACGCCATGCATTGCTCGCAATACATGGCGTTTAAAATTTAGCCCGGCTTCCGGGTGGTGTTGATACCGGGTGGATGCGCTGTAACTGATGACTCAATAACTATTCTTCCACAATCTCGCTATTCGGCGTACTTAACTCCGGAACTTCGTGTTTAAAATAACGTTTCTGAAAAATCAATATGGTTATTACACCTACCGATATAGCCGAATCGGCCAGGTTAAATATCGGCTCGAAGAATTCGAAATGCTGCCCGTGCCAGCCAGGAAACCAGGCCGGGTATGTGCCTGTAAATAATGGAAAATAAAACATATCAACTACACGGCCTTCAAAAATGCCGCCGTGCTGGTATATCAGTCCATAAAAGGTTGAGTCGATAATGTTACCCAGCGCGCCGGCAAAAATAAGTGCAACGCACATAATTAAACCCCGGTGATGTTTATGCTGTATCAGATAAACCAACCCATAGCCAATGCCCCCAACTGCCGCAATGCGGAATAGTGTTAGTATCAACTTACCTCCGCGCCCCCCCAATTCCCAGCCGAAAGCCATGCCATTATTTTCGGTATATTTTAGCATACCCCGCTCGCCCAGAAAATGAATTTCCTGGTTAAATTCCATGTGCGTGCGTACCCAGGTTTTAATTAGCTGGTCAACAACAATAATTATTAAAGCAACCAAAAACGGTTTCAAATAAACAGCCTTCATTTATTGCTTCAATTTGGCTTCCATGCTAAGGGTAGTATGCGGCACGGCGCGCAAACGCTCCTTTGGTATCAGTTTACCGGTTTCGCGGCAAACACCGTAAGTTTTATTTTCAATACGTACCAAAGCAGCTTCTAACTGCTCGATAAATTTTTTCTGACGGGCGGCCAATTGGTTTATCTGCTCTTTTTCGAGCGTAGCTGAACCGTCTTCTAATGTTTTATACGTACCCGCTGTATCGTCTGTACCATTAGCATTCGGCGAGCTTAGCGATGTTGCAAGCGCATTCAGTTCCTCTTTTGCGCTGCGTAGTTTATCGAGAATCAACCCCTTAAATTCCTGCAGGTCTGATTCAGAGTACCTGGTTTTTTCGTTTTCTTGTTTCATTTAAATTTTACTAATAGCAATCAAAATATCAATACCGTCTATTGTAACCTGTTCACCTTCATTTAGTTCTTTTTCAAACACTATACTATCCGCCAAAATTTCGGCGCAAATATAGGATAAATTATTATTCACCGCTTCGCCGATAATAGGATGATCAGTTATGCTTACGTTAATTCTGTCGGTAACTTCAAAGCCGTTAGACTTACGCATGTTTTGTACACGGTTTACAAACTCGCGCGCAATGCCTTCCTGTTTCAATTCGCTGGTAAGGGTAACATCTAAAGCGACAGTTAGTTTTCCTAAATTTGCAACCTGCCATCCCGGAACATCTTCAGCTATAATTTCAACATCGGTAATGCTGATCAAATGCTGGGTTACCAACAACAATTCGCCGTCGTTTTCCAGTTTAGCAATATCTTCCTGACTCAGGTTAACGATATTTTCGGCAACTGCCTTCATATCCTTACCCACCTTGGCGCCCAGTGCTTTAAAGTTTGGTTTTATCTTCTTTTTTACAAACCCGGCGGTATCGGTAATATATTCAATACCTTTTATGTTGGTTTCAGATAATATCAAATCTTTAACCTGCTCTATCTGGTGCTCAAAGTTTTTATTCAGTATGGGCAATAATATCCTGCTCAATGGCTGCCTTACGTTTAGGCTTAGTTTTTTACGTAATCCTAATACTAACGAAGATATTTCCTGCGCCAGTTGCATGCGCTCTTCCAGTTCTGTATTAACCAAACCGGCGTTATATTCGGGGAAGTAAGCCAGGTGGACAGACTCAAAACCTTCTTTATGCGTCACTTTATTCAGATCGGTATACAACCGATCTGCAAAGAATGGCGCGATGGGCGACATTAGCTTGGCGATGGTAACCAAACAGGTATACAACGTTTGATACGCCGAAAGCTTATCTGCCGAGTCGTCTGATCGCCAAAAACGACGACGGCTCAGGCGTACATACCAGTTGCTTAGGTGTGCATCAACAAATTCCTGTATGGCCCGTGCAGCTTTGGTAGGCTCAAAATCGGCATAAAAACCATCCACATCCCGGCTCAGGGTATTCAGCAGGGATATAATCCACTGGTCAATCTCGGGTCGGTCGGTTATGGCTATTTCGGGTTCGTTATATCTAAACTTGTCGATATTGGCATATAGCACAAAAAAGCTGTAAGTATTGTATAAAGTACCAAAGAACTTACGGCGAACCTCGTCGATGCCTTCTTCGTTAAATTTCAGGTTATCCCATGGCGCTGCATTGCTGATCATGTACCAGCGTGGGGCATCGGCGCCAAATTTTTCGATGGTCATAAACGGATCAACACCATTGCCCAAACGTTTGGACATTTTGTTGCCATTTTTATCGAGCACCAAACCGTTAGAGATCACATTTTTAAACGCAACGCCTCCGTTGCCCACTTTAGCATTTACCGCTTTCACCTCGTCGCTGGCTTCGCTTAGCATCACCGCAATGGCATGTAAAGTAAAAAACCACCCACGGGTTTGGTCAACACCTTCAGCAATAAAATCGGCAGGGTATGCTTTGGTAAATTCTTCTTTATTTTCGAAAGGGAAATGCCATTGTGCGTAAGGCATGGCGCCGCTGTCAAACCAAACGTCAATTAAGTCTGGCTCGCGGTACATGGGTTTCCCGGTTGCCGACACCAGTACCACGTCATCTACATAGGGGCGGTGCAAATCAAATTCCGAATGATCGAGTGATGAAAGTATGGTTGTATCTTTCTCCAGTTCACTGGCCGACAATGCACCACTTGCAATTGCTGCCGCCATTGCTTCCTTTAGCTCGGCAATAGATCCGATACATCGCTCCTCTCCTCCATTTTCAGCTCTCCATATTGGCAACGGCGTACCCCAATAACGTGAACGCGAAAGGTTCCAGTCTACCAAATTTTCAAGCCAGTTACCAAAGCGGCCTGTTCCGGTCGATTCGGGTTTCCAGTTGATGGTTTTATTCAGTTCAACCAATTTATCTTTTACGGCGGTGGTTTTTAT
>Ga0206947_1032_pt1 | contig 51848 bp, 55 predicted proteins | sample Alteio_BWOrgHeat_3_FD_153239 | JGI IMG/M metagenome (GOLD analysis project Ga0206947, IMG submission 153239) | Enriched cells from forest soil in Barre Woods Harvard Forest LTER site, Petersham, Massachusetts, United States -... | ecosystem: Environmental > Terrestrial > Soil > Temperate forest > O...
ATATGGCGCTTGGCATCATGGTGGGCAAAAGATGCTGGGAATCAACAATGTCGAACTTATCTCCGATCGCCCATTGGAGACGAACTTGAGAGAAATTGCCGAAATCAAGCGGGCTTGGCCCGATCGAGCCCTGATCGTCTCCGCGATGGTCGAATCAAACCCGGAAGCTTGGCATGAAATCGTTAGGCAGATCGAAGACACCGGCGCCGATGGAATTGAGTTGAATTACGGCTGTCCACACGGAATGAGCGAGCGAGGAATGGGTAGCGCGGTCGGCCAAGTTCCGGAGTATTGCGAGCAAATAACTAGCTGGGTGAAACAGGCGGCTCAGATCCCGGTCATCGTCAAGCTGACTCCAAACATCACGAACATCGTGGGTCCAGCACGTGCCGCAATTCAGGGAGGCGCTGACGCGATTTCCCTGATCAACACGATCAACTCGATCACGGGCGTCGACCTGGACAGCTTTGAAATCTCGCCGAATATCGCCGGAAAGGGAGGACACGGAGGTTTCGCCGGCTCGGCCGTGAAGCCGATCGCCCTCAACATGACCGCCTCAGTTGCAAACGATTCAGAGGTCCGCAAGTCCGGAGTTCCAATTTCAAGCATGGGAGGCATTGAAACGTGGAGAGATGGCGCCGAATTTATCCTACTTGGGGCACAGAGCCTGCAAGTTTGTACCGCTGCTATGCACTACGGCATGCGAATTGTAGAGGACATGATCGATGGAATCACAAACTGGATGGCATCAAAAGGGATCGGCACACTTGCCGATTTCCGTGGACAAAGTCTTCACCGCCTCTCATCGTTCCAGGACTTCGACCTCACTTTTCAATCAGTAGCACGGATCGATCCGGCTAAGTGCATCAAGTGCAACCTATGCTACGTGGCCTGTAACGATACCGCCCACCAATGTATCGATCTTATTGCGCTTGATGGCACACTCACGATGCCGGGTTACGAGGTTCGTTCGAGCGGTAAAGCTGCAGCGGTTGGAAGTCGATCGCAACCGAAGGTTCGCGAAGAGGACTGTGTCGGTTGCCGCCTATGCTACAACGTGTGCCCGGTCGATGGTTGCATCGACATGGTCGAAACTCCTGCAACCGGCCCGGCCGTCACATGGGGCGATCTATGTGAGTCGCGTCCAGAGATCACCCAGGACTGGGAGGCGATGAAGAAGTACCGCGACGAAGTCGGTATTCACATTCACTAAGCGAGAAAACTATGGGATTACTGATAAAGAACGGAGAGATCGTTACCGGTGACGCGCGCTATCGCGCCGATATCTACGCAGAGGGGGAAACGATTACTCGGATTGGTGACGATCGGGAGGTTCCACCTGATACCGAGGTAATTGACGCCACCGGCAAGTTAGTCTTTCCTGGCTTCATCGACCCACATGTCCACGTGTATCTGCCGTTCATGGGCACATTCGCGAAGGACACTCACGAGACAGCCAGCGTCGCAGCACTAGTAGGTGGCACTACTACTTTTATCGAAATGTGCTGCCCTTCCCGGCTAGACGACCCATTGGAGGGTTATTCCTTATGGAAATCGAAGGCGGAAGCCAACTGTGCTTGCGATTACAGCTTCCATATGTCGGTAACGAAATTTGACGATTCTTCCGAGTCTCAGCTAAGCGAAATCGTAGCGGACGGAATCAACTCCTTCAAGATCTTTCTCTCCTACAAAGGGTTCTTCGGGGTGGAGGATGCGGAGATGTACGAGACCCTCAAGCTGGCCAAGAAGCTTGGTGTCGTTGTCACCGCTCACTGCGAGAACGCCGAGTTGGTGAGCAGACTGCAAGCCAAACTCATTGCAGAATCCAAGACGGGTCCTGAATGGCACGAGGCGAGCCGCCCCGAGTCGGTCGAGGCGGAGGGTACGGGACGTTTCGCGACGTTCCTCGAGAACACAGGCGCCACCGGTTATGTGGTTCACCTATCATGTAAGCCAGCGCTCGATGCAGCAATGGCGGCAAAAATGAAGGGCACCAAGCTGTTCATCGAATCGGTACTGCCCCACTTCTTGCTCGACAAAACTTACGCGGAACGAGAGGGAGTCGAAGGGATGAAGCACGTCATGTCTCCCCCTTTGCGCGATCGCCGCAACCTGGACATTCTTTGGAAAGCTCTCGAAGCGGGCTTTATCGACACCGTCGGCACGGACCACTGCCCGTTCGACACCGGCCAGAAAATTATGGGCAAAGACGCGTTTACAATGATTCCTAACGGCATTCCTGGCCTTGAAGACCGCGTGAACCTCCTTTACACATACGGTTGCCGACGAGGAAATCTCGACCTGCACCGATTCGTTGACGCCGCAAGCACCAACGCAGCCAAGATTTTTGGCCTCTTTCCCAGGAAAGGCACGATCGCCGTCGGTAGCGATGCGGATCTCGTCATCTTCGATCCCAATTACCGGGGGGTTCTAAGTGCCAAGACTCAGTACACAAACAATGACTACAACGGCTTTGAGGGAGTTGAGATCGATGGCCGGGCGTCTGTTGTGACCGTTCGAGGGGTAGTGCAAGTAGTGGACGGTAAATTCGTCGGCGAAAAGGGACGCGGAAAGATGATCAAGCGCGAGCCGATTCACTTTTAGGAGCAGAAAAATGAGTGTGAACCCCGGCAAGACGATTTCTGAACTCAAGGAGTTAAATGCACTGACCGCCGACGAGAACGGCGCCCAGCGAGTTGCCTGGACCGACACTTGGTTGCAGGCTCGCAAATGGTTTGAATCAAAGTTGATCGGTTTGCCGATTGAGCATCACTACGATGCCGCAGGCAACCAGTGGGTCACCCTCCCCGGCGAGTCAGAGAGGACGCTGATCATCGGCAGCCACCTGGATTCCGTTCCAAACGGCGGCTGGCTAGATGGCGCCCTCGGAGTGATGACTGGCTTAGAGATCCTCCGTCGATTTAACGATGAGTATAACGGACGACCTCCCGTTACGATCAGGGTGGTCGATTGGGCGGATGAAGAAGGGGCTCGGTTTGGGCGGAGTTTGTTTGGTTCTTCCGCCTTCGCCGGAACGGAGACGATCGAAGCGGACCGGGGGCGTACCGATCGCGATGGCATTCGCCTTGAGGATGCGATGCGGCGGTGCGGCATTGAGATCGACAAAATCATTGATGCACAGCGGGAACAGAAAGACGCTGCCGCGTACCTTGAGCTTCACATTGAACAGGGCCCCATTCTCGAGCGCCTGGGGCTCCCTCTTGCCGTCGTGCGCGGTACCAAAGGAGTTGAGCGACACTCGATCACATTCACCGGCCAAGAAGCTCACAGTGGATCGACACCGATGAATGCAAGGCGCGACGCCTTGGCTGCCGCCGCTAAGCTAGCACTGGAGATCTATCCGATCGCTCAGAAGCATCCAGACGCGGTTTGCACGATGGGCAGCGTCAAGACGTTCCCAGGAATCGTCACTGCTATCGTAGGTCGTTGCGAGGCAACTCTCGATCAACGAGACCTCGACGCACCGGTCTTAGCCCAGATGTTGCGCGAAGCCAAGGAATCGAGTGAGAGGTTCGCAGGTGAATTCGGATGCAGTGTGGAGTGGTCGAAAATCTGGGGAATCGCTCCAGAGCCCTTCCATCCAAGGTTGATCGAGTTCTGTGACGCAAGCATCTGCGAAGTTGCCAATTCGGCGATTCAACTTCCCAGTGGGCCGCTCCACGATGCCGCTGAAGTATCGAGAGTCGGAATTCCGACAGTGATGATGTTCGTTCAGTCGTTGTACGGCATCAGCCACAACAAGATCGAGGACACCAAGGAAGAACACCTTGAACTTGCGATCCGCGCAATGGACGGGCTGGCGAGCAAGACAGCGGCTTGGGTCGCGGAGAACTAAGAACGATGGCACATGCAGAACAGAATATGGGGTCGGATTTGGCTGCCAATCGGAGAATCGATCATTGGATCAATGGAGTCATCGCGCCATCCCAATCGGGCCGGTCTGCTCCGGTGTGGAATCCCGCGCTCGGCATCGAACAGGCCCGGGTTTCCCTTGGAAGCAGCGACGAAGTCGATGCAGCCGTCGCGGCTGCGAAGGCGGCGTTTCCTGCCTGGCGAGCCACCGCCTTGTCCAAACGAGCTGAGGCGATGTTCCGGCTCCGCGAATTGATCGATTCGAACAAAGCCAAGATCGCGGGAATTCTAACTTCTGAGCATGGAAAGACGATGAGCGATGCAACCGGCGAAGTAGCCAGGGGCCTCGAAAACGTCGAATTCGCATGTGGCATCCCACACCTTCTTAAGGGCGAGTTCAGCGAACAAGCGAGCCGAGGCGTCGACGTCTATCAAATTCGTCAACCTCTCGGCGTAGTCGCCGGTATCACTCCTTTTAATTTCCCCGCAATGGTGCCAATGTGGATGTTCGCCAACGCGATCGCCTGCGGGAACTCCTTTATTCTCAAACCCTCAGAGCGGGACCCTTCCGTCAGCCTATATCTCGCCGAACTGATCCAAAGGGCGGGCGTTCCGGACGGAGTTTTCAATGTAATTCAGGGGGACAAAGTCGCTGTAGATCGGCTGGTTGAGCACCCGGACGTTAAGGCGATCAGCTTTGTCGGATCGACCGAGATCGCGAGATCGATCTATCAAACCGGTACATCCAACGGAAAGCGAGTCCAGGCACTCGGCGGAGCCAAGAACCACATGGTCGTGCTACCGGACGCCGACATCGATATGGCGGCCGACGCGGCGATTTCGGCCGCATATGGGTCGGCAGGAGAGCGATGTATGGCAATTTCGGTGGTGGTTGCCGTCGGTTCGGTCGCGGATCCGATGATCAAGGCAATCAAGAGCCGAATGGCCAAGATCAAAATCGGCCCCGGAAACGAGCCAGGTAACGAGATGGGTCCCCTGATTACGGGCGATCATCGAAATCGAGTAGCAGCTCATATCGAAGGAGCCGTATCGGAGGGAGCAACCATCGTGGTTGATGGACGACTAGATCCCGCCGCCAATCGAGACGGATTTTTCCTGGGTTGTTCACTACTCGATGATGTTAGGCCCGGAATGCAGTGCTACGATGACGAGATCTTCGGCCCTGTGCTCGGCATTGTCCGAGTCGCAAGCTACGACGAAGCACTCGAGATTATCCACGCCAACCCGTACGGAAATGGAACCGCGATCTTTACGCGTGACGGTGGCGCCGCACGGCAGTTTCAATTCGACGTCGAAGTCGGGATGGTCGGCATCAACGTTCCGATTCCCGTCCCCGTTTCGTATTACAGCTTCGGCGGTTGGAAAGCGTCCCTGTTCGGCGACCTCCACATGTATGGGCCCGAAGGGATTCAGTTCTATACAAGGGCGAAGCTAGTGACTAGCCGCTGGCCCGACCCTGCCACCAGCCAGGTCGATCTTGGCTTCCCGCAGGTTCGGTAGCCTGCTCCAAAATCACCGCGAAGCAACTTAGTACGCGATAATGGAAGGCATGTCCGATACGGTCCGCAAACACAAAGAGTTTCTATTCCCTGCCGTCGCGACCTATTACAAGGAGCCGCTCGCACTCACTCATGGTGAGGGTATGTATGTCTGGGACGAGGCCGGCGACCGATACCTGGACTGCTTTGGCGGTGTGCTTACCGTCAGCGTCGGTCACGCGAACCCAAATGTGGTGAAGGCGCAATCCGACCAACTCCATAGACTCTCCCACACTTCCACCCTGTATCCCAATCACAACCTCTCCGACCTAGCGGAAAAAATGGCGGAAATTACGCCCGGGGATCTGAAAAAGAGTTTCTTCACAAGCACCGGTACCGAGGCGGACGACACCGCCATTCTTGCCGCCAAGCTCTACACCAAACGTCACGAAATCATCGTCCTGAGGCACAGTTACAGCGGTCGATCGGCAACCGCGCTCTCAGCAGTGGGTCATGCGCCCTGGAGGCCGATCGCCTCCCAGGTTGCGGGCATGGTACACGCTCACGCACCGTATTGCTACCGCTGTCCATTTGGATTAACCTATCCGAGCTGTGGTTTGAAGTGTGCCGAGGACATTAAGGAACTGATCGACACCACCACTACCGGCGAGATTGCCGCGTTCATGGCCGAACCGATCCTTGGCGTAGGCGGGTTCATCGTTCCACCGCCTGGCTATTTCGAGCGTGCTGTGTCGATTGCCAAGGCTCACGGCGGGCTTTTTATCGCCGACGAAGTCCAAACCGCATGGGGACGCACCGGAGGTAAGTGGTTTGGAATCGAGCATTGGGACGTCGAGCCGGACATCCTCACCTCCGCCAAGGGAATGGCAAACGGCGCCCCGATCGGAGTGACGATTGCGAAGTCCGAAGTTGCAGACAGCTTCAAAGGTTCCAGCTTTGCGACCTTCGGAGGAAACCCTGTATCGACGGCCGCTGCCCTCGCCGTAATCAAAGAGATCGAGGACAAGAACCTTCTCCATAACGCTAAATATGTTGGAGACTACTTTCGATCGAAGCTCGAAGAACTCAAAGACAAGCACGAGCAGATTGGCGACGTTCGAGGTATGGGCCTCATGCAAGGAATCGAAGTTGTCAAGGACAAGGCTTCCAAGGAACCGGCTCCTCAAGTGGTCGCACAGGTATTCGAAGAGACTAAGCAAAAGAGAGTGCTCATCGGCAAGGGCGGTCTCTACGGAAACGTCCTCCGCTTGGGTCCCCCACTCATTGCGGACAAGTCTCACATCGATGAATTGATCGGGGCCCTTGACGCTGCTTTTTCAAACGTCGTTGTTTAACGCGCCCTGGTAAAACGCGGAAATGGGGCGAAAACGGTCGACCGCCAAGGAGTACACGGAGTTCGGCTGGAGGTTGTTGCGCCTCGCCCCTTCGACGAGCCAATACCAACTTGCACAGGGTGGACGACTATTCTATCCCGTCTTGGCCGCAATGGTATTTGTAGCTCTATTCTACTGCGTTATTACGGCATTTGGCGGCCCACGCACACCGGCATACCCGAAGGATATGTACATGATGATCGGCGGTCTCGCGTGCGCTCTCGGCCTCGTTAGGCTCAAACAATTGCCGGGAGCGATGCTGATGGCACTCATCACGTTAAACAACACGGCTGCCTTCGTAACCAGTGATTACGGGCCAAACCATCCGGCTAATGCAGCATTCATGATTTCGATTGTCCTCGCGGGTCTAACCGTCGGAGGATTGTTCTTGAGCCTTTGGTATGCGATCACGGTTGCATCGTTTCTGTTCTCCATGGTTGAAGGCGCCAAAGTTCCGCTTTCCCAATGGCCTAGTTTGCTGGTGTGGGTATTGGCATTCGGAATCGTCGCCTTACTCACAAGCCGCTTTACGAGCGAGATCGACCGTCTGTTCGTCGAATCTAACGAGGCAAAGAAGAGAGAACAGACCCAGTTAGTGGCCGAGAGAACTCGAATATCGCGAGACATACACGATACGCTGGCTCAAGGATTTACCGGCATCCTCATGCAGCTCAATGCCGCAGAAAGCCAAATCGGTAAGGGTGACGTGGCAAGGGAGCATCTTGACAAAGCTCGGGGACTAGCAGTTAGCAGTCTCAATGAAGCTCGAAACTCGGTTTGGGCACTGCGACCGGAATCGAGTCCCGAGGTCGATATTGTCGAGTCGATCCATAAGATGGTACATAATCTCTCGCCTGCATACGGTCTGGTTGCCTCGATCGAGGTTCAGGACAACCTGCCGACCATCGACTTTAGCACTGCCTACGAGGCCACTCGGATAGTGCAGGAGGCGTTGACTAATATTGTTAGGCACTCGGGGACCGCGGAAGCCGACATATCGATCTGCTTCCAAAACGGGCTCCTTCGACTCGAAATCTCTGATAACGGTCGAGGCCTAGAGTCGGACATTCCGGAGGGTTTCGGGATCGTCGGAATGCGGGAACGGGCTGAGCGGATCGGAGGTCGACTTTCGATTGAGTCTGGAATGAATGGAGGAACCAAGGTCACCCTCTGGTTAAAAAATGGCAAATCTTGAGCTTCGGATTCTCATAGCCGAAGACCATTCGATCGTCCGCGAAGGTCTGAAGTCCTTGCTCACTTACAACGGGCTAGATGTTGTTGCAATGGCGTCCAATGGTGAGGAGGCCGTCGAGCAATACAAATTGAACAAGCCAGATGTTGTCTTAATGGACTTGCGCATGCCAAAAATGAGTGGGGCTCAGGCAATCATAACGATTCGTGCGTCGTTTCCAGAGGCCAAGATCATCGCTCTGACCACCTTTTCTGGCGACGAAGATATCCATGCTGCCCTAAGAGCGGGGGCCCAGGGTTACTTGCTGAAAGACGCCTCAACCGACGACCTTCTCACGGCAATTCGGGCAGTCGCCGCTGGATCGATGGCGGTTTCGCCGGGTGTCGCTAATCGCCTCATAGAACGAGCTTCCAACCCTTCTCTTACACCTCGGGAGATCGATATTCTAGCGTGGCTGGCCAAGGGCAAGAGCAACAAGGAGATCGGGCAATCTCTGTTCATCACAGAAGGGACCGTAAAGACTCACGTGAACAAACTCTTGGAAAAACTCAATGTCAAGGATCGCACCGAAGCTGTCGTCGTTGGAGTCAAGCGTGGTCTGATTCAGCTCGACTAACGGGTGCCTCTATCGAAAGATAGACTAGAAACTCAACCCAATGACGGATTGTCTCGCTTGCCCATAGAAAGCGAACATCTGGGCATGAGATTCACGAATTTCTTGCTGCCGATCATCGGCATTTCCGGATTGGCGTGTTCGGCGGGCGCGGATACAAACATCTGGTTCACCGTCTCCTACGGGGGCCAAATTGTTGGCTACAGTCACACGCAAACTATTGGACGCCAGACTGAGTCCAACCAGAAGCTTATATTCAAACGACTTGGTAAGTCATTGACTATGGTCGCACACTCGTCTACTACCGAGAATGCATTGGGACAAATAGTGTCTTTCCGAGGCGAAATGAGCAGTTCCAACACGTCGACCGTTAACGAAGGCAGAGTCACCGGACAGGCAATTGAACTGAATACCATCGCCGACGGCAAATCCTATCGTCGGTCACTCAAATCTCCCGCCGAATTACTTGGCTCCGACGCGATTGATCATCGATCGTCCAAAGAACTCACAAAGACGGGCGACAAGCTCAACGCTTGGACTATCGAGCCCGTGTCAGCAACCATCATTGAGGTTGTTCGCACCTGTCTCGGTACCGATTTGGTCAAGGTAGGAGTTCGGATAGTTTCGGCAGTGAAAATTCACGAAACTATGTCTGCCGCAGGAATCGACCACACGATTTGGCTCGACTCGGAGGGCCACCTAGTTCGATCCGTGGACAATTCGCCGATTGGCGAGGCAATCTTTCAGCGGGCGACCGAGCAAGCCGCCCGTGCAGCTGACGGTGGAGCAGAAATGCCTGCCGAGATGTATGGCCGAAGCGTGGCAAAAACTAACATCCGTCTGCCAGATCCAAGGTCGTTGACTCGACTCGTGCTAAGACTCACCAACCTGCACCCCGAATCTGGGTGGCCGCCACTCGCGTCCGAAACGCAGCGCATTCTCAAACAAGACTCAAAGACGGCGATCGTCGAGATCGTGAGTCCAGCGGTTCCTACGGTCACTCGAAATCGAACGCCCGACAAGCGGTTTCTTTTGCCGAACGCGATCATTCAAAGCGATGATCCGACTGTCCGAAAGCTCGCAGTGAAGATCATCAAGGGTGCGAAAGATCCCTGGAAAATGGCAGTCAAGCTGCGTGATTGGGAGACCGCGAATATGCGTTTCGACGCTGGAGTCGCAGTAGCTCCTAGTTCAGAAGTTGCAAGGGACCGACGAGGAACATGCTTCGCATATTCTTCCCTTCTCGCCGGTATGTGTCGATCCGTCGGTATTCCGGCTCGATTTGTGATGGGCTTCGGATATGTCGAGGGAATGTTCGGAGGCCACGCCTGGGTCGACGTCCAGGTCGGTGACCGCTGGATCCCTCTCGACGCAGCTCTAACTCAACCAGGCCCGGCCGACGCGGCTCGCCTTCGGTGCGTTACGTCGACAATGGAATCCGGATTCGCGGACTTCCAAACCGGAGGCAAGCTCTATGGGAATGTAAATATTGATGTGGTCGAATACACGTGGCATGGAAGAACAGTCCATGTGAGTTCGAGGTCGACTCCGTACACGATAGTTGCCACCCGATATGTAAATCCATGGCTCGGGATTTCAGTGAATCTACCCAAAGGCTATCGGTATGCCGACCTCGATCGTGTTTATCCGGAAAGCACGATCTTTTCTGCCTCGAACGGTCGCGCTAAGATCACACTCGAGCAAAATCCACTTGGGAGCCTTACTCAAGGATGGCCCAACGATTCCTTCGAGGCTCATGCGCGAATACGTCGACTATTGATTTATGGTAGGCGGAGTTCACTCCAGATGTCTGGATCGAAAGCGATAGCCGAGATCCGCGACGGACTTACGATTTGGCGGTTCATTGAAATTGGACCTAATGCGGGTGCCGTCTTGTATCGAATCATCCGATCATTCACGACCTCAAGCCCCAAATAAGTGAATCGGGGCCTGCCGCAGCTTGGCGACAGGCCGGATGACTTAACGATGAGACCGATTACTTCACAACTCGGAACAGGTTTGGTTGGACCTTGGCCCCTACTTGAAGGTTTGAATCCCATTCGGTATGGAGATTGAGTTCGACAGCGCCCTGCTTTGGCACGCTGAACACCCGCCTTTCATCGGTGATGTATCGAACGAGGTCGTAATTCTCGCTCACATCGATCTCATATGTCCCGGCTGGCGGCAGATCGACGTTCTCTCGATATTGGCCGGTAATTTTGTGGACCTGATCTCCGTTTACAGTCACCCTACCGTCGTAACTAAGCGTGGCCCACTGCTTCAATAACAGCTTAAGCCGATTTGGCTGACTTACCGCGATGTCGAGAACGGCGTTTTGCTCGCCCAGACTCTTCTCGGCAGCCATATAAAGGTCCTGGATCTTCTGGTCAACGCCATTTTGACTGACCCATTCGACAAATCGGTCCCGGCCAAATGCGCCCTCAGGTCGATCATACGAGAACTCACGACCGTCGCTCGTTAGCAGCCATTGCTGCGGATGGGAGCCATCGCGCGCCTGGTGAATATAGATTTTGCCGGGCCTCTCATACTGCAATTCAGTATTGATATGAACCGTGACGTCTCTCGCGGTTTGAGACATCTTAACTGTTCCCGAAATCGTTTGGGCGCTCGCATAGCGGCTGAACACCTTCGACATAATCTGCGAAGCACTCAATTTGGTCGGATTGGTTGAATCCTGTTGTGGTGCTTGAATCGTGATGAGCAGAGCAATAGCTGTGGTGATCATATTACAGTTCTTTCGATTGCCTCCATTCGATATCGTTGACGTGATGGAACTGATTAGCAGTTCGAGCCGCGACAAAAAGCCAGTCCGATAACCGATTTAGAAATAGCTTGGACCATGGCTGAACTTCCTCGAAAGAATTCAATGCCAGAACGGCACGCTCAGCCCTCCGGCAGACGCTCCTGGCCAAGTGAAGATGTGTCGCGAGAGGTGACCCGCCCGGAAGGATGAACACCTTGAGAGGCGGCAGGACTGAATCGAGCTCATCGATGGACTGTTCGATCAGGTCCACATGGCCGCTGAAAATACCCTGGAAGTTGAACTTACCGCCCGGAGGCGAAGCTAACTCGGCACCCAAATCGAAAAGCAGGTTCTGCACTCGAGCGAGCATCGGGTCGAGGGGGTTGTTCGCCGCATAAAGCCGAGTTAGCCCAATCATCGAGTTCAGTTCGTCGATCTCGCCAATGGCTTGGATTCTCGGAGCGGTCTTGGAGACACGGTCGCCGCCGTACAGGCCGGTTGTTCCATCATCTCCGGATTTCGTGTAAAGCTTCATCGCCCTTTTCGCAGTACAAGAAAGACGAACAGGGGTAGCTTCTTTACCTTGGCGATTTTCGACGGGTTCAAAATCAACCGCCAAAACCATTCCAAACGAATCCTTTGGAAAAAACGCGGAGCTCGTTTCGTCTTACCGCTAAACACGTCGAAGGATCCCCCGATCCCAACCGCTACCTTGGCCCCGATCGTCGACTGATATGCCCGAATAAATTTTTCCTGTCGTGGCATGCCAAACCCGACAAACAAGATATCGGGGCGACTCTCCGCAATTTCCCGAGCGACGATTTCATCGCTCTCGGCAGGGAAATACCCATGCCGTGTACCCACGATATTACAGCCTGGGTGCTTCAACCGAAGCTTCTCGGCTGCGAGTTCCGCCACTCCGGCAGCAGCGCCAAGAAAGAACACTCGGTACCCCTTGTCAGCGCTCAGAGCGCAGACTCGATCGACAATATCCACCCCGCTAACTCGGTCTGGCAGAACTACGCCACTTCGCTTTGCGGCCCACACGACGCCGGCGCCATCCGGCGTGACGAGTGCGGCCTCCTTTATGATCGCGAGAAAGTCCGCGTCGGATCGAGCTAACAGGATCCCGTTGGCATCGGCGGTAACAATTAAGTGCTGCCCACCACCGACGACATAAGAATCGATCGAAGCAAGAGTCTGCTCCATCGTTACGGCGTCGACAGGAACGCCAAGTATGTTGACGGATTCCCGGGGTCCGATTCCAACATCGGTGGAAGCCATTCGAAGTTCAGTCTACTCCTAATCCCGATGCGGCACTGGACGATACAGGGAGTCCAACACGGGGGAGCCTTAGGCGTCGACCGATGCCGACGAAACGTCGGTAGAATACGATTATGTCCGCCGGTAGCCACCCAGCGAAGATCCGCATCAAAATTCTTCGCCAGCAGGATCGAAATGCGCCACAGCACTGGGAAGAGTTTGAAGTTCCCTTTCGAGAAAAAGTTAATGTCATCTCCGCGCTGATCGACATCCAAAAGAACCCCAAGACGGTTGAGGGCAAGTCGGTCCAACCACCCGCTTGGGAGGCGGCGTGTCTCGAAGAGGTTTGTGGATCTTGCACTATGAACATCAACGGTCGAATTCGCCAAGCTTGCACTGCGCTCATCGAAGACGTTTGCGAACGAAATGGCGATGCCTACGAGCTAACTCTCGAGCCCATGAAGAAGTTTCCGCTTGTGAGGGACCTTGTCGTGGATCGAAGCAAGATGTTCGAAAACCTCAAGAAGGTCAAGGCGTGGGTTCCGATCGATGGAAGCTATGACCTCGGAATGGCCCCGCCTCAGGACGATCGTGGCCGACCCCTTCGATATGCGCTTTCAAGGTGCATGAGCTGCGGCTGCTGCTTGGAAGCTTGTCCGCAAATCAACGATAATTCGACATTTGTTGGACCTGCTGCACTCGCCCAAGCCCTGCTGTTCAATACTCACCCCATCGGAAAGACGCTCGAAAACGACCGACTTGAGTTCCTTGTTGGCGAGGAAGGAATTTCGGGCTGCGGCAACGCTCAGAACTGCGTTAAAGTGTGTCCGAAAAGTGTCCCCTTGACACGCGCTATCGCCGAGTTGAATCGAGATACCACCATCTATAAGCTTAAGCGATGGGTCGGAATGGTCTGACCGATAATCGGCCCGGCGTTCCTGTACAATCTAAGGTATGTCAATCCTTTCCAGAGCTCTTTTGTCGGCTGGCGCTCTGTCAGTCGCTGCCGTTTTGTTCGCACAAGGCGACACGCCGCCCACCCTTAAGCTCCGGGTCCAAACTCCGGCAGTACTCGTCAACACTCCAATCAAGGCGCTGCTTACCGTCACGTTCGCTACCGGTCTCCACGGATATCAGAATCCGCCCAGCGACCCAACGAACATCCCGCTAACCGTGAGTCTGGGTGACAAGACTTTTTCTATCGTTTCGGTCGGCTACCCCAAAGGCACGCCGATGAAGGTTGCCGGTGAATCAAAACCCATCAACGTTTACCAAGGAACGATTTCAATTCCCGTGACTCTGAAGGGACCGATGAAGGCTGGTACATTTCCGGTCAAGTTTGCCGTCAGGTACCAGCAATGCAACGCGATGTCCTGTTTCCAACCGAGCACCCTTAATGCGACTGGCTCGGTAATCATTGCAGACAAACGCGGCCATAAAGTTCCTAAGCTGGGACTCGCCCACATGGGCCGCTAATGCATCCGGTTGGTTTCGGAGACTTTGAAATCGGCGATGGGTCTTTGACCGTCATCGCCGGGCCTTGCTTGGCCGAATCTCAAGCAATCTGCGACGAAGTTTGCGGTTCCGTCCAAGAGCTCTGCCGAGAAAACGGATTTAATTTCATCTTCAAGGCTTCTTTCGATAAGGCGAATAGAACCTCCGCCGGAACGGTCCGCGGCGCAGGCGTAGAAGCTGGTCTGCAGATCATTCAGAAGACTAAGACAAGATTCTCTGTGCCGGCAACGACTGACATTCACCTTCCCGACCAAGCGGCCCTTGCCGCGACGGTCGTCGATGTGCTGCAGATTCCTGCATTCTTGTGCCGTCAATCCGACCTTTTGGAAGCGGCCGCCGCAACTGGGAAACCTGTCAACGTAAAAAAAGGTCAGTTCCTGGCCCCCCAGGACACGAAAAACATCGTTGACAAGTTGAACTCCTTCGGTGCATCTGGAATAGTTCTGACAGAGAGAGGCACCTCATTTGGCTACAACACCCTAGTAGTCGATATGCCAGGATTGGAAATTATGCGAGCTTTCGGGGTCCCCGTTTGCTTCGACGCAACGCACTCAGCCCAACGCCCCGGGGCTGCAGGCAACGCCTCGGGAGGAGTTCGAGAGTCGATTCCAGCCATGGCTCGTGCCGCGACTGCGGTTGGAGTTGATGCGCTCTTCCTTGAAATCCACCCAGATCCAAGCAAGGCATTATCCGATTCCGCGACCCAGTGGCCGCTGGAACGTGCGCGGGAACTTCTCGAACAAATCAAAGCAATTCATTCAGCGGTTAGATCGCTTAGGCGTTAGTCAATCGTGCACTAAGCGTTCGAGGGGTGGAGGGACCTTGTAGCCGCCCCCGAACGCTCAGCACTTCAACGCTACCCCTTTCTGATCAGTTTGCTTTCACCCTTCGAGATTGGGACATGTAAACCGCTTCGATTCGTTCCGCCATCATCTGAATGGTGTATGTCGACCGATGAACTTGGCGGGCACGCTCGCCCATAAGCAGGTTCTCTTCCGGATCTGCGGCCAGCTTGGATGCCATTGTCGCGAGTCCGGAGGCATCACCCTTGTTAAAAAGGTAGCCGGTAGAACCTTCCTCGATGATCTCCGCCATCCCGCCAACGCGGCTGGCCAAGACTGCGCGACCCACCGACATTGCCTCGAGGGCAGCGTAAGGGAATGCTTCCTCCCACACACTAGGGATCACGACTGCGTCAATAGCTTGGAGGCACTCCGGCACGTCGTTCCGGAATCCATGGAAGCGAACCCGGGAACCGACCTCTAAGGCTTGCTCTTCGAGTGGGGCGGACAATGGTCCATCGCCAAACACCTCAAAACTGATTCGCTGTTCGGTGGACTGAGAGGCGTTGATTATGGTGTCAACTCCTTTCTCGGCCACCAACCGGCCAAAGAATCCAATTGCGAACCGATCGTCACCGATACCAAGTTCTCCGCGGGTGTCGTTTCGAAGTCGTGACGGCATTAGCGGTGGGCAACCCGCCTTGGCAACCGTCATTTTCTGGCGAGGGACTCCCGATTCCTCCAACTGCCTTTGGACAGCATTGGAAACCGGGATGAAATGATCGAAGAGAGTGCTGTAGAGCCGGACCTTGGTTGAGCTCCAAGGCAGCACAACATGGCGCGTCATGATGCTGCAGGGCTGCTTGGTCATGCGCGCCGCAATCGCGGGCAAAAGAAAATCCGGACTGAAGTGAACATGGACGACGTCGTATCGGACTGCCTTGAAATGCCGAAGATACTTCGACATCGCTGGGAAGTCGATCTTGCGACGGTTCAGGATCGGGATCGAAGGAACGGACAAGTGTGAATTGAGCGGAGTACCAGGCCCGCAAGTCACTGCAACGTCGTGACCCCGCTCGGCAAGGCCGTCGCTAAGGTAGGCAATGTACCTTTCGATTCCACCCCACGAAAGCAGGGAACTTCCAACCTGAAGAACTTTCATCTTTTCGAAGGGCGGAGATGATCGTCAAGCCAAGATCGATTGTTGTCGACCATCGGACGGTGCCAGTCGTGACCTCCTTCATAGATTCGAAGCATTTTGGTTTCAGGCAGCGCGTCAAAGATCGCTCGAATCGTCTCGGGACGCGATGCCGGGTCCTTTTCTCCTAAGGATAATTGTGTCGGAACCTTGCAGCGGGTCGCCTGATTGAGTGTGTCGTAATAGCTAATCGTGTTACGAACTCGAGCTTCGCCGACGGGAATTGTGTCCATAAAATCGGTTAGCTCCTTGAGCGGGTATCGGTAAACGTTTCCACCCAGTGTGCGTTCCATTCCACCGAGAAAGGGCATGTCGGCGCAAACAGCCTTTATGATGGGACACCATGCACCCAGCCAGACTGAGATTCCCCCGCCCTGACTCATTCCCATTGAGCCGATACGGTCCTCATCCACTTCGACCTGGGCTTGAAGCACGCGCGCAGCAGTGAACGCATCCTGAAACATTCTACGAAATATCCACGTGTTTGGCGATTCAGCGCCTTCGGCAAAATATCCTCGTTCTTGAACATATTTTTCCTGATGAAAAGCGCTGTGACCGAAAAAATTGAAACTCAGACTCACGTATCCGTTCCGAGTTCCATAAGCATTGGGGAGCATAGACTCTCGACCGTAGGGCGCGACCCATTCAAAGGCTGGAAGTCTCCGCGCCCCGTGTGGATAGGCTATCCATCCACTTAGAACTCGATCTTCAACGGATCGAAATTCAAGGGTCTCGACGACAAATCCTTCCCAATCGAAGTCGTTTGAATTGCTGCGGTGATAGTCAAGCTTGACTTCGGTGGCTTCCGCAACCACTTCCCGCCAGAAATCATCGAAATCTTCCGGTACGTTTGGGGCCAATGAGTTCATGCCCCAACGGCACGCTGTTGAGCCTCCACATTCAAGCCGGTCGTCATGAGCCAGGCGGTGGCTCGCTGAATCTCCTCAACCGGTCCCTCAAGTTCGATTTGGACCCAACCAAAGTCGGCGTCCACATTAGCTTTAAGGATATTCACCTTCACATTGAATTCGTGACTAAGGCGCCAAATCCAAGGTTCCTTGACCTGTGCCTTTCCCGCACTGACGTTAATATCGACGCTCGGCATATTATTTCAACCAGGATACCGAACCACCCAAATCAATACTAGAGGAGAGGGTCTGACTGCCCCCGGAAAGGAATGTCGACGTGGGCCGTATAATTCAAATGTGAGCGACACAGTCTTGGTTTTCGATACGACGTTGCGAGATGGGGAGCAGAGCCCAGGAGTCCGTCTCTCCTTGGAAGAGAAACTCGAAATCGGCAAGCAGCTTGAATCGCTTGGTGTCGACATCATCGAAGCCGGCTTCCCTATCAGTTCGCCTGGCGACTTTGCCAGCGTAAACATGCTCGCTCGAGAGTTAAAGGATGTGACGATCTGCGGCTTGACCCGAGCTCGTGAAAAGGATATCGAAGTAGCGGCTGAGGCGCTTGCCCCGGCGAAGCGTCGACGAATCCATACCGGCTTGGGTGTCAGTGAAAATCACTTACAGCATAAGCTTCGGATGAGCCGCGAGGAAGCCCTGGAGACTGGAGTCAAGGCCGTACGGTATGCGAAAAGGTTCACCGACGACATTGAGTACTTTATGGAGGACTCGGGCCGTGCCGACCTGAACTATGTCTACCAAGTCGTCGAAAAGGTCATCGAAGCCGGGGCAACGACAATCAATGTCCCGGACACCACCGGATTCACGTATCCAAACGAGTACTACCACCTGATAAAGGGGATTATCGAGAACGTCCCGAATTCGGACAAGGCGATCTTTTCATGCCATTGCCATAACGATTTGGGCATGGCCACGGCGAACACGCTTGCCGGAGTCACTGCGGGAGCGAGGCAAGTTGAGGTTACGGTAAATGGGATTGGCGAGCGTGCCGGCAATACTTCTCTAGAAGAGGTGGTGATGGCGCTTTTCATCCGACACGACAAATTTGGAATTGAAACCCGAATCGATACAACTCAGCTCCTTCCAACTTCACGTCTCGTCTCCCGATTGAGCGGTATGGTCGTCCAGCGAAACAAGGCGATCGTGGGGGCCAACGCCTACGCCCACAGCAGCGGAATCCACCAAGATGGGGTGCTTAAAGAGCGAAGCACATACGAGATCATTGACCCGTTGCTCGTTGGCGCTGAAAAGAGCGAAATCATCCTTACCGCACGCTCTGGGCGTCACGGCCTTAAGCACCGGCTCGCCGAGATCGGTTTCGCCTTCTCGGACGAACGTTTCGAGGAGATATACAATAACTTCTTGAAGGTCGCAGATACCAAGAAGGAGGTCAATGAAGAGGACCTCCGGCTTTTGGTCGGCAAATAGCGAGCTTGTTTTGAGCCGGACGATAGTGTTTCCTACACAATTCCAGTGCGCCGGTACCAGAACAGGAATCTTTGGTTCGGCTCATCGGTAAAGTGATGAAGTGAGCCATCCGATGTACGTTGTCGACGCGTTCGCTCACGCGCCGTTCACTGGTAATCCTGCCGGCGTGTGCCTCCTGGGAACAGAACGGGACTCGGCTTGGATGCAAAGCGTTGCCGCTGAGATGAAGCATGCAGAAACAGCGTTCGTCCGCCCAATTGACGATGGATTCGAGCTTCGATGGTTCACCCCAACCGTTGAAGTCGACTTATGTGGCCACGCGACTCTCGCTTCTGCCCATGTGCTGTGGGAATCTGGAAACCTCGCTCAAGATCGAACAGCACGATTTCACACCCGAAGTGGATTGCTTACCGCAACGCTTGACTGCGCGATAAAGCTTGACTTCCCGTCTGAGGCCCCCGAGGCAGCGGCATTGCCACATGCCATATCAGGACTATCTCCAATCTGGACGGGAAAGAATCGGATGGACTGGATTGCGCAAGTTGCCTCCGAGGAAGAGTTACGCACCTTTGTGCCCGACATTGAGAGCATCAACGCACTCGGGATGCGAGGGTTAATTGTCACTGCGGCGGGGTCCTCAGAATTTGATTTTGTTTCCAGATTCTTTGCTCCGCAATCCGGCGTTCCCGAAGACCCAGTGACCGGTTCCGCACACTGCTGCCTGGCTCCTTTCTGGGGCTCTCGTCTTGGAAAGACTGCGATGTCCGGTTACCAAGCAAGTGAACGTGGCGGCAAGGTCGGCGTTGAGCTTAAGAATTCACGGGTTGTTCTTTCCGGCCAGGCAATCACCGTGCTTGAGGGAACATTCCGATGCTGAAGACGGTGGTCGTGGATACACCGGCCCATCCACTCATAGGCACCGTTCAAACTCTATTTGAGGAATATGCCGATGAACTCGGCATCGATCTTTGCTTTCAAGGCTTCGACACAGAACTCCGGGATTTACCCGGCAAGTACAGCCCTCCAGGTGGGGTTTTGTTGGTTGTTCTCGATGGGGACGAACCAATTGCATGCGGCGCAATGCGACCTCTGGAGACCATCACCTGCGAGCTGAAGCGAATTTACGTTCGACCGTCTCACCGAAGTAATGGCCTCGGTCGAAGGATTACCGAGGACCTTATTGAGCGGTCTGACGAGTTGGGCTATGCCTACGTACGGCTGGATTCCCTTCGGCGACTTGATTCCGCGATGAGACTGTACGAATCCCTCGGATTCACGGAGATCCGTCCGTATAACTACAATCCAGAATCAGATGTAGTGTACTTTCAACTATCATTGTAAGAGCTCACACGCCCGCTTGGAGCGGAGGTGAAATGGAAGGCAGACCCGCAAACTCAGCGGATTGGCTTACTTGAAGAAGTCAAACGACTGCAATCGGTCCCGAATAGCGGCCAAGAATTTGCCTGCCACTAAGCCGTCGATGATGCGGTGGTCGTAGGTAAGGACCAAGTGCATGATCGAACGGATGGCAATCATATCGTCCACGATCACCGGCGTCTTCTGGATGCTGTAGGTACCAAGAATTCCCGCTTGCGGAGCATTGATCATCGGCGTACCAAACAACGCCCCATAAGTTCCTGGGTTCGTCAGGGTGAACGTTCCACCCTGGACATCGGCCGGCTTGAGTGAATTGCTTCTTGCCGCCTTGGCGATCGCCTCGAGGTCCCTTGCAATCTCGATCAACGACTTCGAATGACAATCCCTGATCACTGGAACGATCAAGCCTTCGTCACCCTTAGCGCCCAAAGCAACGGCAATGCCAATATGCACGCCTTTGGTGGTTAGAATCTGATTGTCGGGGGTTAAAGACGAGTTGGCGAGTGGAAACTCGGTTAAGGTCTCCGCAAGCGCCTTAATGAAGAACGGGGTGTAGGTCAGTTTAACTCCGTATGTCTCCTGGAACGTCTCCTTGTTCCTCTCGCGGAACTTGACCATATTGGAGACATCAACCTGGGTTACGGTGGATACGGTCGGTACTTGTGAGCTGCGGACCATTGCTTCAGCGATCATCTTGCGCATGCCGACTAGAGGAGTAATCGTTCGATCGGGTCCGTCGGCAACCGGCGGGGCAGGCACTGTTCGCCGAGCCGGAGCAGGGCTAGCCTTTGCGGCGGAAGACACCTTGAGTCCAGCCAAAAATGTCTCTACGTCCTTCTTGGTAACCCTTCCCCCCTCCCCTGAGCCGGGGATACCCGCGAGGTCGGCTTCGCTCAACCCGTGCTCTTTCGCCATCGCCATCACGAGGGGAGTGAACCACTTGCGTTCGCCGCTAGTGGGCGCTGGTACCGAATCCACGGTCGGAGCCGTCATCACGTCGAGAGCTTCGTTCGTCTTACTTTCTGCGGAGGGTGACTCGGCTTTGGATTCCGTTGTCGTGGTACTGCCGCTCTCTTCGATGATTCCCATCGCGTGAAAAACTTCGACTTGACCGCCCTCCGGGATGATGATCTTGGTCAGAACACCCGAAACGGGCGAGGGCAACTCGGTATTGACCTTGTCGGTCATGATCTCAACGATTGGCTCATCCGCTTGGACCGTGTCGCCTTCTTTTTTCAGCCAGCGGCTAACGGTTCCTTCGTGTACGGATTCGCCCAATTCGGGCATTAAGATCTCGACAGACATGGCGATAGTTTACTTTGCCTGTCACCGGTCCGCTGTTTGCGTCCGCTCTCGAACGCCTATGCAGGAGACGCTGTCAGGAAGCTTCGCAGATCTTGTTCGTTGACCACCGGCTCTCCAGGAGCCACGTTGCTTAATTTCCCCTGCTTCATCCATTTTTCGAGTTCGTCCACGAGTTCGAAGAGGTGGCCAAAACCCTCTACATAAAAGAGTAGCGGCTGGTAGTGGTCGATCTCGAACCCTTGATTGACAACCCATTCCAATTGAATGGGAAATCGCTGGACGTCGGGAGACTCAATACAATGTTCAATCTCGCCATAAGAACTAAGAAGGCCACTGCCGTACACTTTCAGCCCATTCTTCGAGTTCATCAAACCGAACTCAACGGTGAACCAGAAGAACCGAGCCATGGCGCGGATAATGCTCGTTAGCTTCGCTAGCTTCTCACGCTCATCCGAAATTCCGCTAACAATATCTGCCGCCGTGTGCGCGCAGTCGCCAAATCGAACCAAAGCATCCGCAAATGCCGGGTCGGTATGCATGGGAACATGGCCGGCGATGTCGTGAAAAATGTCCGGTTCGGGCAGATAGTCCAGCTTGTCTGAACGTCGAATGGTGATCGTGGTTGGAAATTCTCGATTCCTAAGGCAATCAAAGAACATGAAAGCCGGAACGTAACCGCTCACTGGCTTAGCCTTGAAATGGGTCAGTGGCTCCAGAAAACGATTCACATCCTCTAACCGGGCGACTTTCGTCGGGTCGAGGCATAAGGATTCGATTCCCTTTAGAAAGTGCTCGTTGGCATATTGGGCCCACCGGTTCTGCATCCTTGCAAATAAGCGGCGCCAAGCGTCGTGGTTCTCGGCCGAATAGAGCTCGTAGGGTTGAACGATGTAGAGCTCGCCGTTTTCACGGGCCCGTTCGATAAAGTCCGCTTCCGTGGTCGTTAAACCAATCAAGGCTTCTTCCTTCTGTTGATGTGCGTGAGCCACTTTGCTCTCCTGTCAATGCGAAATGAATGGATTTGAATCCGGATGCACGTAATATTCTACGCTTTTCAAGTGACCGTCTACTTTCGAGTGGACGTAACGACCTGGCAGGCAAGCAAAGAAAAAGGGCTCCCATTCCTAAGAATGGATGCCCTTGTGATCTGATTCGAGGACCCTAGATTTCGTACCGCTTGCCGCCGCCCGGATCGTCCTGACCTTGAGCGATTCGTTTCACGAAAGTAACAAGCTCCATTGGGTTGAAAGGCTTGGTGAGGTACATGTCTGCGCCGTAGTGATAGCCTTCAAAAACGTCCTTGTCCTGGGCCTTGGCCGTAAGCATAATGACGGGAAGGTTTTCGGTGTCCGGCTCTCGGCGGATCGTTTTCAGTACTTCGAAGCCATCCATATACGGCATCATCACGTCGAGAACGACGAGGTTCGGCTTTTCAGAACGGATCTTTTCGAGGCCTTCCTTACCGTCAAACGCGGTGACGACGATATATCCTTGTCTTTCCAAGTTCACTTGGATTAGGCGCACTATGTGTCTCTCGTCGTCACAAACCAAAACTTTAAGGGGCATGGGTTCTCCTAAGCTTGTCCTCATATACAAAGGTTGAAGGCATCCTACCTGATGTTGCCACTCAAATCAAACGTCGTTGCGTCAGACTTTTACCTTCCGAGGCTCATCGAAATCACGAGTGCTGTTCGGCACCCGACTAAACAAGACAGATTACGAAGACATGCAACCGTTTTCGAGAAACGTTTGTAGGTCCACAGGGTTAAACGGCTTCGTCATGTACATATTGGCACCCGCAGCGAGCCCTTTCAAGTCGTCACCCTGCTGTGCCTTCACAGTAAGCATAATGACAGGTATTTTTGCGGTGTCTGGATTCTTTCGGATCGACTTCAGAACCTCGATTCCGTCGATGTAAGGCATCATCACGTCCAGCAAGATCAGTTCGGGCTTGTGCGCCGCGACTTGATCGAGCGCCTCGCGACCATCGTACGCGGTGAGCACCTCATGTCCCATCCGCTCCAAGTTCACCTGAATGAGACGGACAATGTTCTTTTCGTCATCGCAGACTAAGACTTTCACTGGGTTTCCTTATCAACAGATCCGAATCAAGGCTCATGGGTGAAGCACTCAGCGTTCGAGCTCTCGCTCGTCAACAAGCTTCATCCGCTTTTGAGAGCGCAGCCCGTGCCATTTAGTATAAGAGACGTCTGATCGACTCAGGTTTATGCTTCTGCATCGATAATCCTTTCGCTTATGGCTTACTTAGAAGCCGCTAACTCTTTGGCGGCCAGTTAGCTCCGAATGTTCGACCGTCCCGGGACTTTATGGAGCGGAACCGCCAAACCCTTCCTGGTAACCTTTAATGGTGAAGTTGTGCCGGTTCGAACTTAAGTCCAACCCAGGCGAAGCCCGATCCGGGATGGTCTACAGCGGCAAAATTTACGAAACGGACGGAGCTAACGCGGTCGCCGTACATGAAGCCGATGCGATTCGACCATTGATTCCCGTTCCACACGCTCCAAGCCTTCGAATCTTTCGTGGGGACCTCCAGCCGGACTCCATTGTCTCCGATGTGATCGAGCTACCAAGGTTTTTTTATGGCAATCCGATAAGCCTTGTCGGAGCAAGCCAGATCATCACCTTCCCGGAGGCCACCAACGCACTTGGATACGAAACGTTTGTGGCTGCGATTTTGGTAGGCGATGCCTACCAAATCGAAGTGGAACTTGCGGACGACTTGATCCTAGGGTTCACCATTTTGAATATGCTTGTCGCACGCGACCGGGAACGAATTGAAAAGCTCAGCGGCGCCATCGGCTCGTCCCACGATCTTGGAGGAGCGCTTGGGCCGGTCCTCACCACCCCAGACGAATTGGACGACTTCGTCACTGACGCTGAGTTTGGCAAGCGCTATGCCCTGAGTGCGGTGATCCGAGTAAATGGCGTCGAGCGACAGCGAGGGAATGTTGAATCACTTCCCTTCACGTTTGCCCAGGCAATCAGCTCCGCAAGCCAGTCATGCACTCTGAAAGCGGGGGACATCATCGCACTTGGGCCAATTGTCGATCCCGAAATGGATCCGATGATCCTCGACCCGGGCGACGAAGTGCAGTTAGCAGTCGAAAACTTAGGCGCAATTTCCCTGAAACTCTCCTTACTTCAATGAGCCAAATCAAAAAGATGACCCTCGACAACGGCGTCCGCGTACTTGTGGAGCCAATCACTCATGTAAAGTCCGCCGCAATCGGACTATGGTGTAAAACCGGCAGCCGGCACGAAGAGCCCGCCGAAGCCGGAATCACGCACCTTATCGAGCACATGTTGTTCAAAGGAACGCAGACTCGAACCGCAAAGGAAATTGCCGAGGCGATCGAAGGGCAAGGCGGTTCTCTAAATGCGTTCACCGACAAGGAATCTACTTGCTACTACTGTCGCGTTCTCGCAGATGAAGTAACGGGCGGCGTCGATGTCCTGTGCGACATGATGCTCCATTCACTGATCGATCCGGAAGAACTGACACGCGAGCAAGGGGTTGTGCTTGAAGAGATCAAGCGAAGCCAAGACGAGCCCAGTGACCATGTTCACGAGTTGCATCTGGAGAACCGTTGGGGCAGCCACCCACTTGGCAGACCGATCATCGGTACCCCCGAATCGGTTAGTTCGTTTACTCAGAGCGATATCCAAAAGTACATGGATCGCCACTATCAGGCCGACAGCGTGCTCCTCTCAGTCGCCGGCAACGTCGATCCTCAAGAAGTTTGGCGCACTGCCGAGGCGGTCCTCGGCAAGCTCAAGTCGCGGGAACCATCGTTGGGCATCGAAAGGCCGTCCGGCAAGCCATCCGTCAACCTCGTCAACAAGGACGTCGAGCAAGTTCACTTCTGCATCGGGACGGACGGCACATCGGTTCACGATCCCGAATACTACACGTTGGCCGTTTTGGATGCAGCCCTTGGCGGAAGCATGTCGAGTCGGCTCTTCCAAGAAATAAGGGAGAAGCGCGGGCTCGTCTACTCCATCGGGAGCTACTCATTAAGTTACAGTTCCGGTGGCGCATTCACCGTCTACGGGGGTACCGGACCGCAGAACTGGGAGCAAGTTCAGGAGCTGGTGCGAGTTGAGTTCGACAAGGTGATGGCCGATGGCGTCGATGCCGAGGAACTAAAACGAACCAAGCGGCACATTTCCGGCAGTGCGGTACTCGCCCTCGAAGGAATGAGTTCGAGAATGATGCGAATGAGTCGAAATGAGCTCACCCACGGAAGAGACATCCCTATCGAGGAAACCTTGTCAAAGATCGATGCAGTAACGAATGAAGACATCAAGGAACTTGCCAACCGAATCTTAACAACCGGTCTCGTGAGCACAACCGCCATTGGTCCGTTTAGTGAGGCTTAGTCGATGGCCGAGATCACATCCGCAAGCCCTTATCTTGCCTACCTAGACGTCGCTGCTCACGCGGACTCGCGTGAGGAGTTGCTGTCGGACCTGGTAGCAACATGCGTGTCAAATGTTGGGTGCGACTCGTGTGACATTCTCTACCGCGACACCGGTGACAGTCTCGTTCTGAGGGCGAGCACCGCCTATCCAGAGTTCAACAACCGATTTAAACTCGGAAGGGGGGTTGGGCTTGCTGGCAAGGTTCTGCTTACAGGTGAACCGATCTTCCTGACGAAAGGCGCGGTAAAGGATCCTGGTTACACCCAGTACCCAGGGATTGACGACAATTCGTTCGAAGCATTGGTGATCCTGCCATTAATGGGGAACTCGAGCCAGCCGTTCGGAGTGCTCGTGTTCCGTCGTCAAAATGCTTGGAAGATGAGCCCCTCGGCTAAACGGAGGCTCATCGAAGTATCCAAAATCATCTCTTGCTGCCTCCGCGGCTACAATGCGGCTTATCAAGCGGGCGCCCAGATCAACCGGCTTGGAGCTCTGAGCGAAGTATCAAAAACGATCGCCACAAGCCCCTATGTCGAGGAGATCCTCCAGCTCCTGGTCAACCTGACCGCCCAGCAATTTAACTATCGCGTGTGCACGGTTCGACTTCTCGATGAAAATCGGGGGGAGTTGGTCTTGCGCGCGACCCAAGCTCAGGCCAAGGCATACCAACGTAAGCGGGCAATAAAACTTGGCGAATCGATTGCAGGTAGGGCGATCGCCGAGAATAGGCCGATCATCGTACGAGATGTTCGCATCGAGGAAGACTACATTGGCCACGACCTGGCCGTCGAACAAGGTCTCCGCTCGATGGTCTGCGTTCCCCTGACCCTGCAGGATAAGCCGGTAGGAGTTCTGAGCTGCTACACAAGTGAGGTCCGAGACTTCCTTCCGGATGAAATCAAGGCCCTCGAAACGCTCGCAAAGACAGCAGCCGTGTCCATTGAGCACGCAAAACTCCAAGTAAGAAACACCCTGATGCAAGAGATGCATCACCGGGTGAAAAATAACCTTCAGCAAGTTGCGTCGCTCCTGCGTCTCCAAATGCGGCACAGCAACTATAAGTCGCTGGAGGAGGCGCTGAACGACTGCCTGGGAAGAATCCTCGCCATCGCCTCTGTACACGATCTCCTGAGCCGTGAAGATCTCGACCATGTTGGTATTCGATCCATTGCCGATACGTTGGTTCATCACCAAAAGAGCTCGCTGATGCTTCCCGATCGGCAGATTCAGTTTCAGGTGCGCGGAACTGACGTGACTCTCAACATGTCCCAAGCAACCCAAGTCGCGCTTGTGCTTAACGAGCTGATTCAAAACGCGATGGAGCATGGATTTAAGCAGACCCAGAGCGGTGAAATCCACATCAACGTTGAAGACAAGGACGACGAGATTTCGGTATGGGTATCGAACAGTGGCGATACTCTCCCAGAAGGCTTCGATGCGGCCGCTGCAAGCAATCTTGGACTAAAGATCGTCGACAATCTGGCTCGTGCGCTGGGTGGCAAGTACAAGATGGCGAATGTGCTCGGTTGGACAGTTTCCGAAGTGAAATTCCCACGAATCACAGGTGAATAGGACGACAAACTAAACCGGCCGATGGCATCGCGGTAAGATTTGCCACCGGTTCATGCGTACCATCAGTTCCTTTGCCACCCTCGGCTTCTGCCTCGTTCTTCCCTTCGCGACTGCACAGAAGAAACCGCTTGACCACTCGGTTTACGATTCATGGAACTCGATCCGAGGCACCAGTTTGTCGCACGATGGGAAATGGATCCTCTACGTTGTCGCGCCCCAGGAAGGCGACGGCGAGGTGCAAATCAAGTCGCTCGTCGTCGGCAAGACGATCAGTTTTCCTCGCGGCGGAAACGTTCAATTCAGTAATGACTCGAATTTTGTAGTCGCGACGATCGTCCCGAAACTTGCCGACACTAAAAAGGCAACGCGCGACAAAGTCCCGGCGGCGGACATGCCGAAGAATTCGCTGATGATTCAAAACCTTTCAAACGAGGGGGTCACCGTCATCGAACGAGTGACGTCGTTCCAGTTACCGGCCGAAGACAGCGGATGGCTCACCTACCGGCCCGAAGCGCCACGGTTGGAGGCTCCTGCTACCGGAAATGCTGCCTCAGGAGGAACGGCCGGCCCCCAACGTCCAGCGGCTCCCGGCGGCCGTCGTGGCGGAGGAGGCGGCGGTGGCGCGAGGCAGGCTGCCTCGAACAGTACGGCCCCAAACGGGTCTCCGCTTGTCATCCGCAACTTGCCAACAGGTAAGGAGGAGCGGATCGAGAACGTTGGCGAAGCTCTCTTCTCCAAGGATGGCAAGGTCCTCGCCTACACGGTCACCTCGCGGGAGGGTAAGGAGGACGGCGTCTACTGGCTGGACTTGCCCACTCATTCCCGCCACGAGATTCTTAAAGGCAAGGCAAAGTATCTCAAGATCGCTCTCAGCGATGAAACGAAGGCGCTTGCTGTTCTAACCGACAAGAAAACTTCGGCAGATGAACCAGCCCCCACAAAGCCGCTCGCTTCCGCCGAGGGCACAAAGCCATTGGCTTCCAATGAAGCGCAAAGAATAGTGCCGCTGAGTCTTTTTCTGTACGAGCCGAAATCGGACAAAACACGATTGATTGCGGGCGCCTCCACAAGGGAGTTTCCGCGAAAATGGACTCTAAGCGAAAACGGCAATGTGAGCTTCTCAAACAACGGTACGCGCCTCTACTTTGGAACAGCTCCAAAGCCAGATGAGGAGAAGAAGGATGACACGCCTGACAGTGAAAAGGTCAGTCTCGACGTCTGGACTTGGAAGGACAAGAAGATCATGCCGCAGGCGCTCCTTCAGGCATCTGCAGATCAAAAGAAGACCTACCTAGCGGTAGCGTTTCTCGATTCCGGCAAAATCGTTCAGCTCGAAACTGAGGCAGTCCCCTCCGTCTCGGTAAGTAATCGTGGGGACGGCGAATTTGCCTTGGGCTCATCCGATGACGATTATCGGCTTCAGTCCTCTTGGGATGATGGCTACACCGATTTCAGCATTGTCGACGTCAAAACAGGTGCCGTGCGTTCCCTTCTCCACCGATCGGAAGCGCACCCGTCGTTCTCGCCCGATGGCAAGTTCCTGTCAATCTTTGACTCCGGCACCAAGCAGTATGCATTCTTCGATTCCGCGACCCTCAAGCGAACCGAATCCCATATTCCGGTGGTTCTGTACAACGAACTCACAGATACTCCGAGTACTCCTCCCGCTTTAGGCGAAGCAGGATGGACCAAAGACGACGGCCGCCTTCTCGTTTATGGAGATTCGGACATTTGGGCAATCGATCCCACCGGGCGATCAGTCGCTACGAATATGACCGGAAATGCCGGACGTATGAGCCATCTTCGATTCCGATACGTCTCCAAAGACCCAGAAGAGCGGTATATCGATCTGTCAAGGCCACTTCTACTATCTGCTTTTGACACGAACACCAAGGAAGCCGGTTTTTACACGGAGAACGCTGCGGAGAGTCACCCGAATCCGTCTCGGCTGATCTTCAACCGTAAGGTGTTCTCGACTCCGCTCTTCGCCAAGAACGGCGCGGTCTTATCTTTCTCTCAACAGGATTTCATTGAGTTTCCCGACGTTTGGGTTGCCAATCCCGACTTCACAAATGCTCGAAAACTGAGTAACGCGAATCCGCAGCAATCGCAGTACAACTGGGGCAATGCCGAACTGGTGAACTGGGTCTCGGGAGATGGCCAGCAACTTCAGGGAATCTTGATCAAGCCCGAGAACTTCACCTACGGCAAGAAGTATCCGATGGTGACTTACTTCTATGAGCGACTGTCGGATAGCCTTAACGCCTACCACGCGCCAGCTCCGAGCGCCTCGACAATCAACTTCAGCTACTTTGCGAGCAACGGCTACCTGGTTTTCATCCCTGACATTCCGTACAAGACGGGGTATCCGGGCGAGAGCGCAACGTCTGCGATCATCTCCGGAGTGCTGAGCATTGTCAATCGGGGGTATGTCGACTCCGCTCGACTAGGCATTCAGGGTCATAGCTGGGGTGGTTACCAGGTGGCGTATCTCGTGACTCATACGAATCTCTTCAAATGCGCAATGGCTGGAGCGGCCGTCGTCGACATGTTCAGCGCTTATGGCGGGATCCGGTACGGGACCGGCATCCTTCGAGAGGGACAATATGAGCACGGCCAGAGCCGAATTGGCGCTTCGCCTTGGGACAAGCCACTTCGCTACTTTGAGAACTCACCCCTTTTCTTCCTAGACAAGGTCGAAACCCCGATTCTACTCATGCAAAACGACAAGGACGGCGCAGTTCCGTTCACCCAAGGAATCGAGTTCTTCTCCGGCCTCCGCCGTCTCGGCAAGCCTGCATGGATGTGCGTCTACAACGGCGAGGACCACAACTTGGTCGAGCGAAAGAATCGAAAGGATTGGTCGATCCGCCTCTCTCAGTTCTTTGACCACTACCTAATGGACAAACCGATGCCGGTCTGGATGTCGAAAGGCATTCCAGCTACCCAAAAGGGCAAGACCTCCGGCTTCGACCTCGATCCCGACGGTCAAAACTGATTATCTAGCTGGCGTGATGATTGACGACCCAATCGACCTGGTCTAGGGACGCCGGTCCGAAAACCTGCGCCTTGGAACCTGCGCACGAGAGCAAGAAAAAACTTGGAGTCGAATTGGCGTTGAAATCCTTTGACACAGATTCATCAAGGGCAACATTCTCTTCTGCCAATTTCATGTCCGCCGGCTTTATCTTGTGGGCGTCTTGAATTCGCTTCAGAATCTCTGGGCTCAGCTTCGCGCCGTAAGAATAGAGCTCGTCGTGAACCCGCCAATGGTCATATCGGCAAGCCATGGCAATGCTTGCAGCTTGACGTGAGAGGGGGTGGATCGAAAGAGGCATATTCCGGAATACGAATCCTAAGTCACTCGGATATTTCTTTAATAGTGCTAGAACCGTCGGAGCAGCGTGGGCACAAGGCGGGCATTGATAGTCTCCGAATTCGACCAATACATATTTTGGGATAGAAGCGCCTCTGATGTCAGTCGAAACCGCAAGCACCTCCTTGGGATCCACCGATGTCTTGGGAGGCATATTTGCCGCGTACTCTCGATATTGATATGCTTGCCAACACGCCACGAGGCTCGTTGTTCCAACCAAAAAGAGCGCAATTGGCTTGGGTCCTACAAGCAGCTTCACTGCCACTCTCCTGAGTTCGTCCTTACAAAACTAGTAGCCCATCTATCGCGGGTGTCGAGTTGCACGTGGCAGTCACCAAGAAGTAGATTTCTATCTCCCGCTTTCGTGCTGCTCCTTGGTCCGTGCACAGGCGGGTAGTCACAAAAGATGATTGCGTCCGATGAGGCCAGTTCCTCGACTCCACCCCTTAGGACAGCCGTGACATCGTCGTAGTCATAGCTAGAACCAAATGTTTGGAAGTAAGTTGGCTTCCACTGAAGGGCTGGCGGCAGCGCGTCGTTTTCGGACAGGAATATTGACTCGACTTGATCCTCGGGACAACGCCAAATCTCGGAAACAGCTCCATATTCCTCCAGAAGCAGATTGATCGAAGGTAGGTTGATCGCCTTCTGAAACAGGGCTTGTCGCTCCTCAGGTGGAGTCTGCTGTGCTACGACTTTGGTCTGAGCCGAAACAGCGTATGGCATTCGATCGTCCGAATCAGCTTGATAGAGGGATGTTGCAACTCCAATCTGGCGCAAGCCACTTAAACAAACGGTGTCGCGGGCAGATTCTTTTGCTCGAACAAAAACTGGAAACAGTAAGGCGCTTAGAATCGAGAGGATCGATATGACCACTAAAAGTTCCACAAGACTAAACGCGCGACGTTTCATGGTTGAATCTTTCCGCCACCAACTGAAATCCTCAAAACATTTGCGTCAAAAAACTCATAGGCTTGCCGCACCGCAGCATCGGGACTGCTCAATCCTTGCTGATTGTAAGTAGACCACCCGGGATCGTTCAAGTACCGTAGAAGGCGGATCGCAGTATGCCAATCTTCGATCTTGTTCGTCCGGATGTAATCCTTTGCTAGCTCTATAGACTCCTTCGGATGCGGATTGTTGGATCGGAGAAATGCCAATGTTGCAAGGGCTAGTGCTTTGCCGGACTTGTTTCCCGTTTGATACACCTGGAAATTTGTCTGCCATTGGGCTTCCGTGATCGTGCGCTTCTTCTCAGCAACCTCGTCGATACGTTCCTCTTGCTCCATTAAATTTCGAGGCAATCCGAACGCTTGCTCAACCTGCCGCTTAAGGATGTCTTCACGGCTAGGTTGAGCGTTCACAAGTGCAATAGAAAGGGCAACCGGGACACCCATCCCTGCGAGCAGATATTTCGTCCACTGCAGCTTCTCTGGGATTAGTTTACGCTTGGGAGAGGGTGTCACCGGCACTATTCTCCTAGCAAGTTCCAGCGGCCGCACAGCACGAGTCGGCGCAGTTAATTAGCGAGCAAGGATCTGGAGGTGAGGACTGGCCATAACCGGCGGTACAGCCCGACATACAGCAATTGTAGGTGTGGCACGCCTCGCAATCAACGTGGACTACCGCACAGCAAATCTGGTAATTACCCGGCTTAATGAGAGGTGTGGCAAATATGAGAGCAGGAAGAGTCAAGAGACTTCCCATTATCACCCAAAACACTTTGTCTTTTCGTTTCACAATGAACCTCCAACCATGTTGTTAAAACAACCGTGACAATGTTACATCCCTTAAGATGCGGAACACATTATATCTCGTTTAGTGCGGACTTTAACGCAATATTTTCGGCTAGAAGAACTTTGAAGAAACATCGAGAACACAACACTGTATCTCCGACATAGCTACCATCAACAAAACTTCCTACCCTTAATATTAAGACATATTTCGACGAATGCCAAGAATATAGTACGGAATCTAGATGACCGTTATCTAGATTCCGTCATGAGCGTGGGTCGTCCGTGACATAGTCATTGCCAATCAAAGGTTGAGATGGGAGCAAAGTTGCTTCCCCACTGCCCCCTCGTATCCAGCGACACATGTCCGTCGCCCAAGAGCAGGTTCCGGTCTCCAGAGTGTTTCAGATTCTTGGGTCCATGAACGGCACCGTAGTCGCAAAACACAACTTGATCTGACTGACTATCCGGCTCAATTCCACCGCGCAAAATTGCGGTTACATCGTCAAAATCGTAGCTGGAGCCGACAGTGGCATAGTAAGTCTGTTGCCACTGAAGAGCCCCAGGCAACACATCGTTCTCGGCGAGAAAAATGGGTTCCACTTGATCCACAGAACAGTGCCAGACCGTTCCGTCCGCGCCGTAAATGGCTAGCAATTCCTCAACTCTTGGAAGTTGCAATGCAGCTTTAAACAAAGGTCCCCTTTCACGACTAGGCGCAAAAGACGCGTATTTCTTTGTTTGCGCTGCGACCGCGTAGGGTAACCGTCCGTCCGCATCACCTTCGTAAAGTGCGGTAGCAACCTCAATCTGGTGCAAATTCCCCAAACAAGCCGCTCCCTTTGCCGCAATCTTTGCCGACGCAAAAACCGGAAAAAACAGTGCAGCCAAGACTGACGTGATCGAAATAACGACGAGCAGCTCCAACACCGTAAATGCAGCCCGCCTTTGCGATCTCGTTATAACCCGTGACTCCAAACGAACGGATCGGATACACAAACTAGCCGCCACCGAGGTGGCGACAATTGCGATATTCGAGATTGAGTTCTTGGAGTACTGCGTTACCGCAGGACCTAGCAAGTCCCTGCCGCGGCACAACAGGAATTGCCGCAATTAACGAGTGAGCAAGCGCTTGGTGGGGTCGATTGCCCGTAGCCGGCGGAACAGCCAGTGATGCAACAAGAATAGCTAGTACAAGCCTCGCAGTTCACATTGACGACGTTGCAGCACGTCTGGTAGACGCCAGGTTTTATCTGGGGAGTCGCGAATACAATCGCCGGTAGCGTCACGATACATCCGATCATCACCCAAAACACCTTGTCTTTACGTTTCAACGGAACCCTCCCACCGCTTGTTCCAGACCTGGAATGAATACCACTTTGTTCTAGAACAGGCAGCTATGTTACAACCACTTATCTTCAAATGTCAATGCACCGCCTGGCGCAGTTATTGCGCCAAAACCAGCAGTTTTTATGCCGTCCGTGGTTGTTGCAGAGTACTCACTGGCTCGCCATGTTTTTCGCATGTGCCGGTGAATATGAATCGAAAATATCTAGGCGGCTCTCTCCGTCCATAGGGATTGCCTTGACGTTATCTTAACACAATTCCCATTAGTTTGGTAAGTTTGATGCTGAAACACATAATCAGAGGTGAGAGTACCCACGATCCCCTTTGTACGTAGTCTCTAGTCAACAACGTCGACCGAAACCTCCGGAACCATTCCGATTTCGGCGCCTTTCTTGAGAAAGAGGCAAATCGAAGCAATCCCTTCTTCGCCCATGTCGACTGTACGTTGGTTAACGTACATGCCAACGAACTCGTCGCTGGTCGGTTCGTCCATTCCACGAGCGAATTTGAGGGCGTGATCGAGAGCCTTCGTCCGATTCGTCAGGCCCGCAGTGATCGACTCACGCATGCATCGGCTGACCTCAGTTACTGCTTCAGGCCCAAGGTCCTTTCGGACGACGTTTACACCTAGCGGCAGCGGCAAACCGGTGAGGCCCTTCCACCACCGCCCCATGTCGGCGACGAGTTTGAGGCCCTCCCTTTCATAGGTGAGTTGCCCCTCGTGGATGATCAAACCGGCCTCGAACCGGCCGTCTTGAATGGCTGGAATGATGTCATCGAAATTGATGACTTCGAACTTGGGTTCAACTCCAGGCCCGTACTGCTGGGCGAAATAGAGGTTTAGCGCCAGAAAGGCTGAGGTCTGTTTCCCGGGCACTGCGATGACCGTTTCGCGTAACTGATCTGGCGTCAACGCTCCATTTGCGACAATCATCGGACCGTAGTCGTCTCCGAAGGAGCCACCGTGTCGAAGCAGCGCGTACTTGTCGGCGACATGGGAAAACGCATGAACCGAGATCGCGGTCGACTCAAGCCGGCCCTCCATCGCCCATTCGTTTAGCGTCTGGATGTCACGCAAAATGTGTTCGAACTCAAACTCTGACTTCACTTCCCCGCTTGCGAGTCCCCAAAACATAAACGCATCGTCTGAGTCGGGGGAATGGCCAAGTCGGATCTTCGTCGAGGAGGTCGTGCTCACAGCCCTATTTTACTTTCAACTTACATTGAAAGTTTAACTCACGATATGGATGGACGGGGCTTACCGCAAAATCGGACAAACTGTGACGTGCCCCGAAAGCCTTCGATCAGTCCGAGCAAAATGTCGACGTATCTAGCGTGTCCGGTCAAATACCGGTACACGTATCTCGACTCCCGGGCTCGTTGGTTGCTCAAGGCGAAGAGCTATTACTCGTTTGGAACAACCCTGCACCGCGTCTTGCAGCGCTTCCATGACACTGGCGATACCGGTGTAGCGACAACGGCGGAAGTTCTTGCCGCCTACGAGGAAAGCTGGATCGATGCCGGCTACAGTTCGGCGGAAGAGATGGCGGAGTCGTTTGGCGAAGGCCGACAGATACTTGAGCGTTATGTCGAAGACGTGCAGAGTCGCCCTGCCGGAGCAAAGACAATACTTGTAGAGCGGCAGATCAGATACGACTTCGGAGACTTCGTTCTGATCGGAAGAGTGGATCGGGTCGACGAATATGAGGACGGAACCCTCGAGGTCGTCGACTACAAGTCGGGCCGCTCATCGGTCTCGGAAGAAGACGTTGCAACCGACATCGCGATGTGCTGCTACCAACTGCTGCTGCGCAAGAAATATCCGGGAAGAAATGTCCGAGCCCGGATCATCGCCCTTCGGACCCACGAAAGCGCCATCGCTTCCCTTGCCGACTCCGAGTTGGAAGAGTTTGAAAGGGATATCACGACGTTAGCCCGGGAGATCCTCTCCGAGAACTTTGATGAACGAAGACCGGTCCAAAAACCCATTTGCGAGCATTGCGATTTTCTAATTGCCTGCAAGCAAGATCCAGACTTCTAAAGGAGCCAATCCGACGGCGGGACTGACCGAAAACTGCCACTCAGCGAAGTTGTATCACGGCCGAACTGTCAAGCTGAGCTTCGAAGATCCATGCGCGGATCCACACCTACCCACCGGCTAAGATTCTGACCTTCATCGATTGGACGATGGCCGTGGCTCGTTGCTTCAAGTCATCCAATGTTACATGTCGCATTGAATCCAACAACCCTTCCGGGCTCCATGGCTTGCCCGTCTTCAATTGCCAATATCCAAACATGAATGTCCGGTCTTCCAAGGAGCCATTAAGGGTGCCCGACCCCAGAACATACAGCGGATTGAAATCGACGTTCCTGGACAAGACAGCATTTGACATCCCGAGCGCCCGCGCCAGATCTTCGTCAGACCACCCGTTGATCTCCTCGAGGACTTCCGTCTTGATCGTCTCAGCTCGCTGCACCATCTCATCGGATGGAAGCGATGCGAACAACAAGTGGGGTTCCCATCCGGTCATCGTGGGATACAGAACCGACTCTTGACGGTAGCTCCAGGCGTGTTTCTCCCGCACAATCCGAAATAGGCTCGCGCCCTTCCCACTCCCGAGCGCAATCATTGCGAGCATGTCGGTTGAAAATGCCGCATCTCCCGCTGGGATTTGTTCGCCCATGTAATCAACCGTCGTAACTCCCGAACTGTTTCGATCTCGTTCGGACAAGGTTGAGATGTCGAAGTATCCCTTTGGTTCGGGGACAGCATTCCACGCGTCCATGCGCTTCTGCCAGTTTTCCTGAGCTTCACCGGGCACAAGCTTCCCGCCGACCGAGAGCATGAGTCGCTCTGGACGAATGACCCGATGGTAGAGACCAAGTGCCTCGTCTTGATTCACTTTCACCAAAGGGAGTACGGTCGGGTTCAGAGCTGCTGACCAGTAATCGGGCTCCGTCGCTTCGGCCGCCGCGGAATCGAGGTTCTCTTGCGTGAGCGTCGCTCGGCGCAGAAGCGACTCCATGACGCTCAGACCTGCTCGAACGTTGTCTGGCTGCACGACTTCGGATATCCGCAAGACATCAGGCGTCAAAATGCATCGAATGCTCTGACCACCGGTAACGGTGAGCATTTCCCGTCGAGGATAGTCCTCGGTTTGCATAGGAATCGCCCTTACAATGATATGGAGCTTCGCGAGATCCTTCGCACCTAGGGTGGGCAGTTTGACCATCGCCTGAATACTTACTTCTCGTGCGGAGGGGTCCGACATTTCCACGATCGAGGCAGGAACAAACCACGGCAGAAGCCAGAATGCAATCATCTCCCCTGCACCATCACCGCATTGGTTCGGTAAGACTCGATAGCAGAGGCAAAATCTGCATGGGTCATCGCATTGATGTTCTCAAGCATGCTATCCGGCTTCAGGTCGATCGCGTTGACGAGCAGCAAACCTCGAAAGGCGGCGACATGCTCAGGAGAATCGAGATTTCGGTTCACCCACGCTTTGGCAAGGATCTTCCCGCGGGCGAAGAGATCATTCGCATTGGCCTTGCGAACGATGGTCTCAAGCTCGGCCTTGTTTTCGGTTCTTCCCAGAGTGACCATTCCCGAATTGGCCGAAGGAGTATAGATGACAAAGCAGTGATCCGCTTCTGATGCGATGGCAAGAGCAGCGGCCAACCGGGCGGCTGTTTCCGGCATTTTGAAGCTTGGCACAGGGACCGAATACGCGATTCCAGCAGCCTCGACAGTCGTATTTCCACCCACTCCGGCCCCTCGATTGAACTCAACTACATCGCGCTTGGCCGCGTTGGCTAGCAAGCTCGAGCACGCGATTGTCGCCGCATCCAAGTCCACATCGCCGGCCACGGCGATCACTAGATTTGGACCGGAGAACATGATTTTATGGACCGAGTCAAGCATGGCAGGGGTGGCATTACGAATGACATCCAGGTTCCCGATCGGGTCCAGTCCCTTGTCTCCGAACGCCAGCGTCCATGCCGCCGAGGAGAACTTCGCGGAATCGTCCCGGAGCGCAACCTCTTGTTCCAAAATCAGTGCCTCGTGCTTGATCGTCTCCGGAGTGACTTCCGGCATGTGCGTCAGCTCTTCAACGCACTTAAGGCCAAAGTCCAGCTTGCCGTTTGGCAAGTTCAGGCGGAACTCCATGGCGTCCCGGGAAGTTTGGGCCACCAGAAACCCGCCTGCAGCCTCCAGACGCCGGTCCAAGTCCCCCTTAGGGCCTAAGGCAACCAGGTGCTCAAGCAGATGTCGAAGACCGTTGGTAATCGGAGTCTCTTCAGTACCGCGCGAGGAAATGAATAACTCGATCGAGAGACCTTTGGCTTTTGGCGCCGCCTCCACTAGAATTGCAGCGCCATTTGGAAGGATGGTCCGAAGGCGTGGTGGCTGGTCTACCGGAACCTGGGTCGCCAAAAGGCAGGCAATGAACGCGAGCATGGGGCTTGATAAGTATGACGTGTTCAGGGACAAGAGACTGCTTATCAAGATTAGCGAGACTTTCCGCCGAAGTTCAAACCTCGATACAAATCGGATCCAAGCATAAGGAGGGGACGAGCGGTGGAGCCCCCAAGGGCAGGACGACTTACGTGCCAGAACCTCGAACGAGTCTGCCTTTCGATATTGTTTTGCGTCAGTTCAGTGGAAGTAGCTCGCCCCGTTGATATCGATCACGACTCCACTTAGATAAGCTGCGTCTTCCGACAGTAGAAACGCGGCGGTTGCCGCACAATCCTGAGATGACGCCATCCGGCCGAGCGGGATGGACTCCTTGATCTGAGCAAATCGGTCAGCCATCCCGTCCCGCGCCATCGCGGTATCGACCCAACCGGGCGCGATCCCGAATAGCTGAATATTCTTCGGCGCCAGTTCGACCGCAAGACTGCGCGTTAAGTTGATCAGGGCCGCTTTTGACGACGCATACAGGGCAGCGCCACCTTCTCCTCGGAAACCCACTCGGCTCGCAACATTCAAGACTTTCCCGCCGCCGTTCGCCTCGAAGTGCTTGGTGGAAGCCCGAATGAGCGCAAGGGGCGATTCGAAGTTGATGGCAAACGTCTTATGGAAATTAGCGCTGAACGCCGCGTCTCCCGACTTTAGAAAGTCCAACGGCATATAAACACCCGCGTTGTTGACGATCGCCTGAATCGGCCCATCGGCAAGCGCTGCCTCGAACAGCTTCTTGGCATTGCTCGGCACGGAAAGGTCGGCATGATAGACGCCCGCGCACGCACTGCCAAGCATCTCCTCGGTCCGAGCAACCTCATCTTTACCGGCGGAATAGTGAATCGCGACCGACCAACCCGTCTTCGCCAGCCGCTGCGCGATTGCCCGACCAATCCCACGCGAACTCCCAGTAACCAAAACACGCTTGAACCGCATCGGCGAGATTGTACCGAGACCGGTACCTCCTCACATTCCGACGCCGGTGTAGTGCTTCAGTCCCTTGGTCCACAAGAGTTTCGAGACAACATAACTGAAGAAGATCCAAAGAACTTGGACTCCAAGAATATTGAGAGCTGCCGGTCCGGTCACTCGACCGATCAAGATCTCCGTCGGACCACCGCTTATGAAGTAGAACGGAAACAGCTTGGCTAGCTTTCCAGCCCACACCGGGAGCATTGCGATCGGAAAGAGCTGTCCTGACAGAAACAGCATCGGAATATAGTACAGCTCAAAGATCGAAGTGACCTCTTGGGTGAATAGTGCCAGCATCGACATCATCATCACAAACGTAAAGCTGACTAAGTGACCCAATAGAACCGAGGCCCAGAACTCCCAACTCAGATGGACTTCGGCATGAGTCAGCATGCCTCGATAGGCGTATAAGAGCAGGAAGAAGAAGGGCGCAAAGAGGGCGGGGCGGATCACGCGCCAGGCGAGATTGCGGAAGAAGTTGAGCTGATAAAAGCTCATCGGCCTGAGGAGCATCGTCGAGAATTGCCCCTCCTTGATCTCCATCGCCAGTTCCCACATGATGTGACTCGTGACAAAGCTGTTTAGAAACAGCATGCAGAGGTAGTAGAGGATGAAGTCGCTTGACGTAAACCCGCCAATCGGTCCCGACCGCGAGGCGGCCGCCCAAACGAGAGGCATCGTTACCGCGGTTGCAAGGTCGGTGGTGACCCAGATTAGCCCGCTTGCCTTATAGGCGATCCCGTCCTGGAAATAGATTGAGAACACCGCTGCCCATTTCCGGAGGGTCCACCTCATTCGCTGATTATTCCCGATCGAACCATAACTAAACGAACAGGGTCACCGAGGACATCAGTCTCCGGTGACCCTGTTCGTTTTGAGCGACTCTACTTCTCTCGAAGTGGAAGACCCATCGACTTAAGGAAAACACGGGCCTCCTCGTCAGTCTTGGCAGTAGTGCAGATAACGATATCCATTCCACGGATTCGATCGAATGTGTCGTACGGAATCTCAGGGAAAACAAGCTGCTCTTTTAGGCCGAGCGCGTAGTTTCCACGGCCATCGAAGGACTTGGGCGATAGGCCTTGAAAGTCCCTAATTCGCGGGAGAACGACGGTTGCGAGCTTGTCGAAGAAATGGTACATCCGATCGCCGCGCAGAGTTACCTTACAGCCCACGTCCATACCTTCCCGAAGCTTAAAGTTCGAAATCGCCTTCTTGGCCTTCGTGACGATCGGCTTTTGACCCGAAATAAGAGTCATATCGCGAACGGAATTCTCGAGGTTTTTGTCGCCGTTCTTTTCCTTGCTACCGGTGCCCATGTTGATGACGATCTTCTCCAACTTGGGTACCTGCATCACCGACTTGTACTTAAACTCTTCGGTAAGCTTCGGAAGAATCTCGCTCTGATACTTTGCCTTCAGACGGGGCTTAGGCAGGGTTACAGGTCCTGCGACCTCTTTTTCTTTCTCTTTGCGTGCCATTGATTTTCCTTATATTCGCCTGATTACTGACCAGGCATTAAATTCTTAGAGCCTTATTTAGGCTCCATGACCGGTGCGTCCACAAGCTTGGTGCCGCTCTTCTTGGCATAGCGAACCAACTTGCCGTCCTCAAGTCGGCGACCGACTCGAGAGCCTAAGTTCGTTGCCGGATCCAAGACCATCACGTTGCTTACGTGGATAGGGACCGGAATGCGGATACGAGCCGACCGTTGCCCCTGATTCTTTGCCTTTCGGTGCTTGATCGCTGCATTGAGCGGTAGTGGTTGATCGGGATTCTCGTCATTCTCTTTGAGAACGATCACCTTCTGCTCTTTTGGCGAAACAGCGGCCACAAATCCAATTTCGCCCTTGTCCTTGCCGGAGATAATCACAACGCGATCACCCTTTCGGACCTTGAGCTTGATGTGGGTTGCCTTTTGTTTGAGTTCAGCTTTTGTTGGCATTTAAAGGGCCTCCGGTGCGAGGGAAACGATCTTCATAAAGTTCTTATCGCGCAGTTCGCGAGCGACTGGGCCGAAGATGCGAGTGCCTCGTGGTTCCGAGTTCGCTGGATTGATGACCACGCAAGCGTTGTCATCGAATCGAAGGGTCGATCCGTCCACTCGGCGAACTGGACGCTTGGTTCGGACGATAACCGCCTTGATAACGTCTCCCTTTTTAACCGGCATGTTCGGTGTTGCCACCTTCACTGCCGCCACGATGACGTCGCCGACACCACCATATCGGGGTTGCGACCCTTTCAGAACGCGAATGCACATGACCTCGCGCGCTCCGGAATTGTCGGCCACCTTGAGCCTTGTAAACTGCTGAATCATTGTCTTTTTCCTTTTTCTTCAGAGGCCATTCCGGAACCCGGAGGAGGCTTGACATACGTTTGAGGCCGAGCTTCCTCGACCTCAAACTCGATGGCGAGACGATCTCGCCGTAACTACTACTTGACCTTCTCGAGAATCTGGGTCACCCGCCAGCACTTATCCCGGCTGATGGGGCGAGTCTCCATGATTTCCACGCGGTCTCCCTCGTCGCAGCCGATCAGATCGTGAGCTTTGAATTTCTTCGTGCGCAAAACGACCTTTCCATAGATGGGGTGCTGCACGCGGCGCTCAATCTTGACCACGACCGTCTTTTCCATTTTGTTCGAAACGACGATCCCTTGGCGGACCTTTCGCACACCGCGCTCTTCTTGACCTGCCGGGTTAGTTGCTTCCGCCATTACGCGTTACCTCGCTTCTTCTCGGCGATAAGTGTCAGAACTCGGGCAATGTTGTGGCGCCGAACTCGAAGGCTCGCCGTGTCGGTGATTCGGCGGAACACGAGGTCCCGTCGGGCCTTGTATAGGTCAGCCCTCTCAGCGAGCACGATCGCTTCCAACTCAGGAACGCTCTTGTCCCGCAACTCCGAAATCTTTGTGTCCTTCATTTCTTTCCTAATCCTGAGCGCCCTCTTGCGCTGCTTCGACCGCTGTCTCCACTTCGGAGTCAGCGACCACTGCCGACATGGCTTCCAAGTCGGCCTTGGTTACGAACTTGCAGCGAATCGGAAGCTTGAAGATGGCAAGGCGCATCGCTTCTTTCGCCACGTCGAGCGCGACTCCGTCCATTTCGAACAGAACGCGACCGGGCTTGATAACGGCTACCCAGCCTTCAACCGGCGCCTTACCCTTACCCATACGGGTTTCGAGCGGCTTCTTCGTGTATGACTTGTCGGGGAAAATCCGAATCCAGACCTTTCCTCCGCGCTTGATATGGCGAGTCATCGCAATACGAGCGGCTTCGATCTGCCGAGAGGTGATCCAGGCCGGCTCAAGAGCGACGATTCCAAACTCTCCGAAGGAGATTCGGTTGCCTTGGGTGGCATGGCCCTTCATTCGGCCACGATGCATCTTTCGATGCTTTACACGCTTGGGCATTAACATTACTGGCCACCTCCCACGGGCGCTGCATCGGCAGGACGCGATTGAGTCGCGCCAAATGCTTGACCGGGTCCGTCGTCGCGTGGTCCGCGTGATCGTCGAGATCCTTGCCCCTGACCCTCGATCTCTCGAAGGCGTCGCTCGGGAAGAACTTCGCCCTTATAGATCCAAACTTTGCATCCGACCGAGCCATAAACCGTGTGAGCAGTCGCCTGGCCATAGTCGATGTCGGCGCGAATGGTGTGAAGCGGGATCTTACCGATCTTGTCGCCTTCTCGACGGGCGATTTCCGAACCGCCCAACCGACCGGAGACCTGGATCTTGATTCCTCGACCGTTCATTCGCATGACGCGAGTCATCGCCTGTCGCATCGCGCGACGATGGCTAATTCGCTTTTCGAGCTGCTGGCACACGTTCTCCGCAACTAGCTGAGCATCGAGCTCCGGCTGGCGAACTTCGGTGACGTTGACCTGGACCACATTGGTCTTGTCTTTCGCTCGAACCATTCTGTTTAGGGTATCGGTGAGCTCATCGATGCCCTTGCCGCCGCGTCCGATAATGGCGCCGGGACGCGCAGTAAAGATCGTAACCTTCACGCGGTTGGCCGCTCTCTCGATTTCGACTCGGCTGACGTTGCCAAGACCAGTTCTTCGCTTAATAAATACGCGAATCTGATGATCCTGGAGCAACGCTCCGCTATAACCCTTCTTACCGTAATACCATTGGCTGTCGAAGCCACGGATGACTCCGACGCGAAAGCCTACTGGATGAATCTTCTGACCCAAAGTTACTCCGCTCCTTCTTCGCCCTTTCCGGTGGCTTCACCCTCGGTGGACTCCATGGCTGGGGCCTCTTCGGCCGACGACGATGCTGCTTCTGCCGGCTCTGCTACCGGCTCAGCTACTACTTCCTGTACTTCAATTGCCGATTCTTCGACAATCGGAGCAGAAGATGCGGCAGCGCTCTTCTTTTTGCCCCTTGCGGCAGCGGCAAACGATGGCCGTGGCTTGGCCTTCGTTCCGTGCGGCTTGACCGCCTTGGGCACTTCGTAGTCTTCGACCACCACCGTAATGTGGCTAGTCTTCTTGATAATTCGGTTGCCGCGGCCCATCGCTCGGGCCTGCATTCTCTTTAGGCGGGGCCCCTCGTCGACCACGATCGCCGCGATTCTCAACTGGTCTGCCGAGATGCTGTGATTCTCCTGTGCGTTCGCGATCGCCGACACGAGTACCTGGTGGAGAGCCTGGGCTCCCTTGCTCGTGTGATACCGAAGAACGCTTACAGTGTGGGCAGCAGCTTTGCCACGAACCTCGTCGGCAATGATTCTCACCTTGCGCGGCTGCACCCTTACATATTTTGCGGTTGCTCTTACTTCCATCGTCTTTTTGCCTCAAGCGGTGCCGCACATTAGGCGCGCAAAGCCGCTTATTTTACCCTTCAGGGGTTTACCGTAGCTTGGTCCCCCTCTCGGCAAGGCCGCCGGCGTGACCGCGGAACAACCTGGTCGGAGCAAATTCCCCGAGTTTGTGGCCAATCATGTTTTCGGTGACGAACACAGGTACGTGCTTACGTCCGTCGTGCACCGCGAACGTGTGTCCCACCATGTCGGGGAAAATCGTCGATCGGCGGCTCCATGTCTTGATGAGTCGCTTTTCACCCCGAGCATTGAGGTCGAGAACCTTCTTCATCAGATGGTCGTCGACAAAAAAACCTTTCTTTAAACTTCTTGCCATTTTTCTCCTGTGATGCCCGTGCCCATTGGCACAGGCAGTGCACTTGCTTCCGGGTCGATCCCTTAAGACCGGTCCCGTCTATGTTGTCAGCCGTCAAGACGACCGCCACCAAAAGGTGGCGAGCGTCTTACTTGGACTCCCTCCGGCGTACGATGTATTTCTCAGTTCGCTTGTTGTGGCGAGTCTTCTTACCAAGGGCCTTGTTGCCCCATCGATCGACTGGACCTTTCTTACGTCCAATCGGAGACTTGGCTTCACCACCACCATGTGGGTGGTCGCGCGGGCTCATGACAACGCCACGAACGTGTGGTTTGCGACCGAGACCACGGTTCTTACCGGCCTTACCAATCGACTCGTTCTCGTGTTCCGCGTTACCGACTTCTCCGATGGTTGCTCGGCAGGTGTTGTGAACCATTCTCATTTCACCGCTTGGCAATCGGAGAGTCACATAGTTCCCCTCTTTCGCCATCACCTGAGCAGACGCACCGGCGGACCGGACCATCTGGCCACCCTTCTTTGGCTGAAGCTCGATATTGTGAACGAGCGTACCGAGCGGGATGTTCTTCAGCGGCAAAGCATTGCCTGGAAGAATGTCCGCGCCTTCGCCACTCTCGATGATCGTTCCGACGGACAAGTTCTTTGGCGCCAGAATGTATCGCTTTTCGCCATCGAGATAGTGGACGAGTGCGATTCGGCAGGTTCGGTTCGGATCGTATTCGATCGCGACCACCTTGGCCCGAACTGAATCCTTCTCGCGCTTGAAGTCCACCATTCGGTACTTCGTCTTGTTGCCGCCGCCTCGGTTCTTCGAGGTCAGTCGACCACTGCTGTTTCGGCCGCCGGTATGCGGTTTGGCCGCAAGCAGGCTCTTCTCCGGGGTTCCTTTGGTGACCTCCGAGTAAGTCGCGCCAATCATATGGCGTCGGCCTGGGGAGGTCGGTTTATATTGTCTGGTTGGCATCTTAGACTCCGTAATCCTCGAGCATCTGGCCCTTGCCGAGCGTGATCACGGCCTTCTTTCGATCCGGCTCATATCCAACGCTACGGCCTCTGCGTCGCTTTTTGCCCAGAACCTTGATGGTTCGGACCGACTGAACGCTGATCGCCTGATCCTTCTTCTTGCCTTCGTTATAAATTGCTTCGATTGCCTGTTTGATCTCAATCTTGTTGGCATTCGTAACGACTTCGAAGGTGTATTTTCGAACGAGATCTTCCTCGTCCTTGATCCGCGGATCGCCATAGGATAGAGCTACTGCCTTTTCCGTAATGTGCGGGCGGAGGATGATATCGTATGGGTTCTTCACTTAGCCCAAACCTCCTCAATTCGAGTGAGTGCATCCTTTGCAATCACGATCTTGTGAGCGACCAGAAGGTCGCGTGTCGAGAAGACCGCTGTCTTGGCCGCTTCAGCGCCACCCGCCGATGAAGACGGAGCGGTGCGAACGGTCACGTTCGGCAAGTTGCGGAAGCACTTATGAGTGACGAGATCGTATTCGGGAAGTACAACAAGTACTCGACGCTGATTGCTCAGTCCGAGGGCCGCAAGCATCGCAGTTGCATCCTTGGTCCGCGGCTCCGCGAAGACGATCGCATCGACGAGGCTGACATTGCCCGCCTCGAACTGAGCGGCAAGCGCTCCGAGAAGGGCAGCTCTTCGCTCCTTCTTGTTGATCTTCTTTTCGTAGCTGCGTGGTTTGACCGCGAGGGCCATACCACCATGGGTGTAGTGCGGAGCGCTGACTGTTCCCTGTCGCGCATTACCGGTCTTCTTCTGCTTGTACGGCTTGCGACCACCGCCACGCACTTCTGAGCGAGTTCGAGCCGACTGGGTGCCCTGCCGACTGTTCGCCTCTTCTGCGACGACTGCGCGATGGGCGGTTGCCGCGTTGACCTTGGCGTCGGAGATTGCCTTTCCGAGGTTGTGGGTGCCTACCGGCTTACCGTCTTTTCCGTGAATCTGTAGTTCTGGCATCGCTTTACCTCGCCACCTTCGAAATCGTGACCTGGGCGCCGTTCGGGCCAGGCACGCTGCCGTCGATGAGGATCAAATTGCGCTCGGCGTCGATCTTGACGACCTTCAGCCCTTTCTGAGTAACCGTCGCGTCACCCATGTGACCTGGCCCTCGCTTTCCTTTAAAAACCCTCTGCGGTCCCGTCGCGCCGTTTGAAAGCGGTCGTCGGTGCGTCATATAGCCGTGTGTCATGTGCTGACCCTTAAAGTGGTACCGCTTGACGCCACCCGCAAAACCTCGCCCCTTGCTCAATCCAGTGACGGTAATCTTGTCGCCTTCAGCGAAGATATCGACCGTGATTTCCTGACCGAGTGCAAGACCTTCCGTCGAATCCATCCGGAACTCCTTAAGAGTCCGCAGGTTCTTCGCTAGCCCTGCCTTTTTAAGATGTCCAAATTTCGGGAAGGTGAGCTTGCTCTCTTTCGCCTCTCCGTAGCCAATCTGAACCGCCGTGTATCCGTCCGTCTCTTCCGACTTAAGTTGTGTGACGTAGACGGGCCCGGCTTGAACAACCGTTACCGGCACCATCTTTCCCTCGTCCGTGAAGACGTGGGTCATCCCAATTTTCGTGCCTAGAATTCCTGGCAACATATATTTCACCTTCTTCGCTTCCCCTGAACTCAGACCGTATGTTGCGTTGCCCGCTTTGCCATCGGGACGCCGGTTCTTTGCCTTTGAAGCGCCAATTGTTGTTTTCGAAACGAACGCTTACGCGCTCTTGATTTCGATATCGACACCGCTTGGGAGATCCAGTCTCATCAGCGCGTCGATCGTCTTGTTAGTCGGCTCGAGAATATCGATGAGCCGGTTGTGGGTCCGAAGCTCAAAGTGCTCCATGGACTCCTTGTCGATGTGTGGACCTCGAATTACGCAGAACCGTCGAATGTTCGTCGGTAGTGGCGTTGGGCCTGCAACACGTGCTCCAGTGCGCTTTGCGGTGTCCGTGATCTTTTCGGCCGATTGGTCGATGATCCGATGATCGAATGCGCGGAGCCTGATTCTTACTTTGATTCCTGCCATAGTTCTCATGAAGAAGCCCCCGCCCTTAGGGCGGAGGCTTCACTTTCTTTTAGATCTCGATCTCCGTGATCGTTCCGGCGCCGACGGTTCGGCCGCCTTCACGAATGGCGAATTTCGAGCCTTGCTCCATGGCGACGTTCGCGATGAGCTCGATAGTCATGGTGATGTTGTCACCCGGCATGACCATCTCGACACCATCCGGAAGGTTGAGGGTTCCGGTAACGTCGGTGGTGCGGAAGAAGAACTGCGGTCGGTAACCGGAAACGAATGGGGTGTGGCGTCCGCCCTCTTCTTTCGAGAGAACGTAAACCTCAGCCTTGAACTTCGTGTGCGGCTTGATGGAACCCGACTTGCAGCAGACCATTCCTCGCTCGATGGATGCACGATCCACGCCACGCAGAAGCAGTCCAACGTTGTCGCCCGCTTCGCAGTAGTCGAGAGTCTTTCGGAACATTTCGATTCCAGTGCAGATCGTCTTTCGAGGAGCAGCGCTGAGACCAACGATCTCGACTTCCTCCATCGACTTGAGCTGACCGCGCTCGACGCGACCGGTGGCAACTGTGCCGCGGCCCGTGATCGTGAAGACGTCTTCGACGGCCATAAGGAACGGCTTGTCCTTGTCGCGCGTCGGCGTCGGAATGAAGCTGTCGACCGCCGCCATCAGTTCGAGAACTGACTTATAAGCGTCGTTGTCGATCGTCACACCCTTTTCGAGAGCGTCGAGCGTCTGAACGGCCGAGCCCTTGATGATCGGGGTGTCGTCGCCCGGGAATCCGTACTTCGTAAGCAGGTCTCGGACTTCCATCTCGACCAACTCGATGAGCTCAGGGTCGTCAACGAGGTCAACCTTATTGATGTAAACGACGATATAAGGAACGCCGACCTGGCGAGCAAGCAGGATGTGCTCTCGCGTCTGGGGCATCGGACCGTCCGTCGCTGAAACGACGAGGATCGCGCCATCCATCTGAGCGGCGCCCGTGATCATGTTCTTAATAAAGTCCGCGTGTCCAGGACAGTCGACGTGCGCATAGTGTCGCGTGTCGGTCTCGTACTCCTGGTGCGAAATATTGATCGTGATTCCACGGGCCTTCTCTTCAGGAGCCGAGTCGATTTCCGCGTAGGAAACCTTTTTCGACAGTCCCTTGAGTGCCAGGGTGCCTGTGATCGCAGCCGTAAGCGATGTCTTGCCGTGGTCAACGTGGCCGATTGTGCCGATATTGACGTGCGGCTTTTTCCTTTCGAATTTAGCTCTTGCCATTTAGTTTGCTCCTCTCTTTATCCTTTCCGGCCACGCCTTTAGCGGCCGCTTTGCGCCTTAGCCGTGATCTCGGCTGCGATGTTGCTCGGGACCTCCTCATAGTGAGAAGGGGTCACGTTCGGCTGCGCTCGACCCTGGGTGAGCGATCGCAGCGTAGTAACGTACCCGAACATTTCGGAAAGTGGAACGTGGGCATTGACAATAATCACTCCACCCATCGCATTTTCCGTACCTTCGATCCGACCACGTCGGCCGCTCATGTCTCCAATTACGTCGCCGGTGTTTTGCTCCGGCGTCGTTACTTCGACATGCATAATTGGCTCTTTGAGAACCGGGTTGGCCTTCTTCATCGCTTCCTTGAAAGCGAGGATTCCGGCCTGCTTGAATGCGTTTTCGTTCGAGTCGACCTCGTGGTACGAGCCCTCAAGAAGGCTGACCTTGATGTCCACGACCGGGTAACCGGCCAGCACGCCCGCAAGTAAGCTCTCGCGCACGCCCTTTTCGATCGCAGGAACGTACTCCTTGGGAATCGATCCACCGACGACCTTATTCTCAAAAACGAAACCTGAACCGGCAGGCAGTGGCTCCATTTCGATCCAGCAGTGTCCGTATTGTCCGGAACCGCCCGTTTGTCGAATGAACCGGCCCTCGCCTTTTGCTTTGATTCGAACCGTTTCCCGGTACGCAACCTGCGGCTTGCCCTGATTCGCTTGAACGCCAAACTCGCGGTTGAGGCGGTCCACGATGATCTCAAGGTGAAGTTCGCCCATGCCTGAGATGATCGTCTGCCCTGACTCCTGGTCGGTGAAGACTCGGAACGTCGGGTCCTCTTGCGCCAGTCGCTGAAGCGACGACCCAAGCTTCTCTTGGTCTGCTTTCGACTTCGGTTCGATCGCGATCTGAATAACTGGCTCGGGGAACTTGATGCTCTCGAGCGCGATCAGATTGTTCTCGTCGCAAATCGTATGCCCGGTATTGACATCGCTCAGCCCGATGACGCCGACGATTTCGCCCGCATACACCTCATCGATGTCGTTCCGGCTATTGGCGTGCATCTCGAGGATTCTTCCAATGCGCTCGGTTCGAGTCCGAAATTCGTTAGTTTGTGGGTCGCGGAACGTGACCGCCACCGCCGTACCCTTCTTGAGAACACCGGAATAAAGCCTTAGGAACGTCAAGCGACCAACATACTTGTCGGACATGATCTTAAACGCAAGCGCCGCAAACGGCTGCTTGTCATCCGGACCTCGCTCGATCGGCTCTTCTGTTCGCGGGTTAACGCCCTTCACCACGCCGACATCCAGCGGAGACGGAAGGTAATCGACGACCGCGTCGATCATCGCTTGCACACCCTTGTTCTTGAATGAAGAACCCGAAACCATCGGAACGATCTTGTTGGCAAGCGTGCCTTCACGCAACGCGCTGCGAATCTCCTGCTCGGAGATATCCGCGCCTTCCAGGAACCGCTCCATGATGGAATCGTCGAAGTCCGAAATCGCTTCGATCATCTTCTCGCGATACTCAGCGGCTTGGTCCAACATGTCGACAGGAATCTCCTGCTCCTCACTGACCTTGCCATCGTCAGAGACGTAAATCGTCGCCTTCATCGTAATGAGGTCGATGTAGCCGACGTAATTCGACTCTGCTCCAATCGGAAGCTGGATCGGCGCCGCGTTTGCGCCCAACCGATCCTTGACTCGCGCAAGGACCGTGAAGAAGTCGGCGCCAAGGCGATCCATCTTGTTCACGTAGATGATTCGCGGCACGACGTATTTATTCATCTGCCGCCAGACGGTTTCCGTCTGGGGCTGAACCCCGCCAACCGCGCACAGTACACAAACCGCGCCGTCGAGAACTCGCAGAGACCGCTCGACTTCGACCGTGAAGTCGACGTGTCCGGGCGTGTCGATGATGTTGATCTTGTGCTCGGGGCGATCCTTCTTGCTACCCTTCCAGAAACAGCTTGTCGCAGCCGAGGTAATCGTGATTCCTCGCTCCTGCTCCTGCTCCATCCAGTCCATGGTTGCAGCTCCGTCGTGCACCTCTCCGATCTTGTGCGACTTTCCTGTGTAGTACAGAATGCGCTCAGTAGTCGTGGTCTTGCCTGCATCGATGTGAGCGGCAATACCGATGTTTCTGACCAAATCTAGGGGGTGACTTCGGGGCATTAGTTGTCCTTGTTAAAAACGATAGTGGGCGAAGGCTTTGTTAGCCTCCGCCATTCTGTGCGTGTCCTCTCGCTTCTTGATCGTGCTTCCTGTTCCGTTAAACGCATCGAGAACCTCAGACGACAATCGGTCGATCATCGTCTTTCCAGATCTCTTACGGGCCGCGCCGATCATCCAACGCAGCGCGAGGGTGCGACGGCGGTCCGGGCGAACCTCCATGGGCACCTGATAGGTTTGACCACCGACACGTCGCGGTCGAACTTCCACGGCAGGCATTACGTTTGAGAGCGCCTTCTCGAACACTTCGAGAGCCGGAACGCCGGTTTTCTGCTCGCAAATAGCCATCGCGCCGTAGAAAATCTTCTCGGCGGTGACCTTCTTACCGTCAACCATCATGCGGTTGATGAATCGAGTCATGAGTTCAGATCCGTAAATTGGATCCGGAACCGTGATTCTCTTTACTGCTGGTCCTTTTCTTGGCATGGGTGTTCTCTAAATCTTCCGTTTATTTCTTCTTAGCTGGGGCTACCGGCTGACCTGGCTTCGGTCGCTTCGTGCCGTACTTCGATCGTCCTTGCATTCGCTTGGCGGTACCCGCCGTCTGCTGAGTACCTCGCACGATGTGATATCGCACACCGGGCAGGTCCTTTACGCGGCCACCACGAACGAGGACAACCGAGTGCTCTTGCAAGTTGTGCCCTTCGCCGGGAATGTATGCCGAAACCTCGATACCGTTGGTCAAACGCACACGGGCGGTCTTCCGAAGCGCCGAATTCGGCTTCTTCGGGGTCATGGTCCGCACAACAGTGCAGACTCCTCGCTTGAAGGGATTGCTCTTCAATGCGGGCGACTTAGACTTCACCTTGGGGGCACTTCGGCCCTTGCGTACCAATTGGTTAACGGTCGGCATTCACACCTCTTTCCATTTTTCTTTTTCCTATCAGTTCGACCCCGCTCGGGGGTTGTTCCATCTACGCAACAAAAAACCCCTCTGCCAATAACACGGCAAGGGGCATCTCGGTCCGACAAATTCGCTTTTGCGTTGTCTCGAACTCCCGTACGAACCCGGTCTGCGCCTCCTGACGTGATAGCTGCCTGGAGGCACAAGGTCCCCAGACAATCAGGAATTATGACCTTGATTTTAACCTAATGTCAAGGCCCGCGCTAATCCGTATGGTTCCGCAGTACGCGGAGCTTATTGTAGAT
>Ga0206947_1033_pt3 | contig 48373 bp, 40 predicted proteins | sample Alteio_BWOrgHeat_3_FD_153239 | JGI IMG/M metagenome (GOLD analysis project Ga0206947, IMG submission 153239) | Enriched cells from forest soil in Barre Woods Harvard Forest LTER site, Petersham, Massachusetts, United States -... | ecosystem: Environmental > Terrestrial > Soil > Temperate forest > O...
ATCGCATGAGGTCGAAGATGAGCGTACGGTCCAACCCAAGCAAGATTTCCGACTTCCGCTTGGTCGATGTAACTGGCGACGATCGTCGCTTCATCGCCAACCGTACTGTCGACGATCCGTGTAAATGGCCCGATCTTGCAATTCTTGCCGATAACCGTCTTTCCGGCAAGAATCGTTCCCGTTTCAAGCACCGTATCATGCCCAACCTGAACGTCGACCTCGACTCTGATGGTATCGATGTCTCCCAAGGTCACTCCGCTCTCTGCGATCCGGCGCAGAATGCGGCGGTTCATCTCTTTAGCAGCGCCGGCAAGTTGCCACCGATCATTTACACCGACAATTACATCCGGGTCGTCATAAATCTTCGCGGCGAGCTTGCGACCTTCCTTTCTGATCGCGTCAATGACGTCCGTCAGGTAGTACTCGCCCTGAGAGTTGTTGTTCGTCAGAGTCGGGAGGATGCGTAGCAGAGTCTGGCAGTCGAAGCAATAGAGCGCGACATTGATTTCGTTGATCAGTTTCTCGTCTGCGGTCGCGTCCTTATCTTCAACGATTCGCACAGGATCTCCATCTAGGCCTCGCACGATTCGACCATATCCTTTCGGTTCCTCAAGAATGCTTGACGCCAGCGTGGCAAGTGCATTCGAATCCTGGTGAGCTTCGAGCAGAGCTGTAAAAGTATCCGCTTGAAGCAGTGGCGTATCCCCAGCAGCCACGATAACCGGACCGATGTGTTTTTCGAGGAGCGGGCTGGCCATTTTGGTCGCATGTCCGGTGCCCATCTGTTCGTGCTGCCACACGTAGTCATAAGAGTCGCCTAGCGCCGTCTGAATCAGCTCTCCGCCATGTCCGATCACGATGATCGGGCGTTCAACGCCCGCCGCCTTCATGGCCCTGGCCACGTGTTCCACCATCGGGATTCCACAGATTCGATGGAGGCCTTTCGGCAACTCCGATTTCATTCGAGTTCCCTTGCCTGCAGCAAGGATGATTCCGGCAATGGACGAAGAATGCATAGCGGTCATTCCTAGCCGATCCGAATCGGCGAAGACGCACCATTTTGCCTTGTTAAGGGCACCCGGGTCTACACTCCCGATTCAGTGACCATCAACCAAGAGCTTTCCCTGTCGTATTCCTTTCGACTACTCTTACTCGGTGCCCGAACGAAAGCGCCTTATCCTTATCGATGGACTTCCCGGTGCAGGCAAGAGTACGATCGCCGAACGAATATCGAGTCTCATGCGAGTGTCACTCGGGCCAGTCGGATGCTGGCTGGAAACCGATCCCGCCAACCCGCTCCATCCCTTCCCCGCCGACGAACTTGGCGCTGCTTGGCCCGACATCCACTTAAGAACCACCCCGCAAGAATTCTCCGAGCTTAGTCTCCATAGATGGAACGAATTTGCGCTGAAGCAAGCCGAACCAACCCAGGTCGTAGAGAGCTTTCCTTTTCAGAGCTCGATTCGCGTACTCATGCAGATGAACGGGAGTCGCGAGACGATCGACAAATATTGGTCGCGATGGCAATCCACCGTCGCAGCGCTTAACCCGGTCCTCATATTTCTCGAAGAGGCCAACCCACGTGAGCTGATCACAAAGGCGTTTGAAACCCGCGGCCCCGTTTGGACCGATTACTTCCTTCAATCGGTCGAGCAGATGCCGTTCGCTAGTACGCGTCAATTGGAAGGAATGGAGGCGGCGGTTGGGTTGTTGACGCACTATAACCGCCTCATCAATGAGTTGGCGTCGGCAGCACCCTTTCCTGTACTCACTTGCGAAGCAAGGCCATCGGACTATGCAGAAAGGCAGGCACGCGTTAACAGGTATTTAAACCTAGAAAATGTTTAGATTCCCTGCATACGTTGGACCACACGAAGCGATTCCGTGTTACACTACTAATCGAGGCTGCAAAGCCAGCGTCGAATTTCCCAAAAGGAAAACGGGGGAACCGTAACTTTGGGGTGAATGGGGTCCGAATAGGACTCCTAGGGTAACTCTTGGCCCGAACCCGACAGCTAACCCCGTAGACGTAGTGAGAGTCGGATGCGCGCGCACGACGCCGGGTAACACCGGAGGAGAAGACGGAACGATGTAGTTTCGGTCAGAGCGCCATGACACTTGCCTTTGTAGTCCAGGGGGCATACCGCGAATCGTTCGAGGTCTTTGGCTGCAATGTAGCAGTGTCAACCGCGAATTGAGGAGTTGAATGCCAGCCACGTCAGCACCTCCTGTTGAGCGGGGTCTTCCGAAAGGGAGGCCCCCTTTTATTTTGAGGATCGGACAGCAAGCGTGAGGAAGCATGAATTGCACACTCAAGAGTGGGTGAAACTAAATACAGGGTGGGCGTGCACGAAGCACTGAGAGGATGAGGGCCTGGAGGTAGGTTCTGGCGAGCCCTCGAACGCCTTCTGCTTGAATTCTTCTGCGTTACCTCACCTTAGGGCGTCCCATACAGGCGATCGCCAAAGTCCCCGAGTCCCGGGACGATGTACTTGCGATCATTAAGCCCTTCGTCCAGCGATGCCGACACGATCGGCACATCGGGATGCTTTGCCTGTAGGTATGCAACACCCTCCGGAGCAGCGACGATGCACACCATGACAACTTGCGTTGCTCCATGATCCTTTATCAGACTTATAGCCTGGGCCGCCGAACCGCCCGTAGCCAGCATCGGGTCCAGGCAGAGAGTGTATCGTCCACCTAATCGCGGCAGTTTGCTGTAGTAGCTTCTCGCGATGGCCGTATCCTCGTGGCGTTCTAATCCTATATAGCCCACTGCCACGTCGGGAAACAGCCGCAGAGCTGGCTGAACCATACCGAGTCCTGCCCGAAGCACCGGCACGATCGCGAGCGGCTGATCGAGGACCTTCACCGTCGTCATCTTGATTGGTGTTTCAATCTCGGTTTCTTTCGTTCTGATGCCATAGGTGGCCTGGAGGATCAATAGTGTGGTCAAACTCTCAGTCAAAGATCGGAATCGATCCGGAGTCGTCGACTTGTCGCGCAGTTCAGCGAGCAGGTGTCCAGAAAGGGGATGATCGAGAACGTGGTGAGCCATCTGCTCCTATTTTAGGCCCCGCGTAAAGGTTTGGTCTACCTACAGAATGCCCTAAGACAGCCGCCCCAAACCGGTGAGCCGACGGTGGGTACCATAGACCCGATGGCAATCTTGGTGGACAAGGACACGCGGGTGATCGTGTGCGGAATGACTGGGAAAGAGGGTGGATTCCACACCCAGCAGATGATCGAGTACGGTACACAGATCGTGGGTGGCGTGACCCCCGGCAAGGGCGGATCGGAGGCCTATGGACGCCCAATATTCGACTCGGTCGAGGAAGCAGTGCAAGCAACTGGCGCCGATGCCTCCGTCATCTTTGTACCCGGGCCGTTTGCCGCCGACTCTGTCCTAGAGTGCGAGGCCGCCGGACTTCCGTTCGTCGCCTTGATCAGCGACTGGATACCCATTCACGATGAAATTCGCATGGTCAACCGGATTCGCGCCAACGGAACCACCCGGCTCCTTGGCGGAAACTGCGCCGGAATCATCACTCCAGGCGAATGCAAAATGGGAATCATGCCCGGCAACATTTTCAAGCCCGGCGATGTCGGCCTTGTCTCCCGAAGCGGCACGCTAACTTATGAGATCGTCTGGGAAATGACTCAGGCTGGTTTCGGGCAGACAACTTGCGTTGGAATCGGCGGAGACCCTCTTCCCGGAACCCGCTTCATTGAAGTCATGCAAATGTTCGAAGCCGATCCCAAGACGAAGGCCGTCGTCATGATCGGTGAAATTGGGGGCTCGGACGAGGAGGCTGCCTGCGAATTCATTAAGACAATGAAGAAGCCAGTCGTCGGTTTTATCTCGGGACGCACTGCACCTCCCGGAAAGAGAATGGGCCACGCTGGGGCAATTATTTCTGGAAACACTGGTACCCCCCAGAGCAAAGTCGACGCATTTCTCAGCGCTGGTGCATCCGTTGCCGACCGAACGAGCGACGTACCTCGTCTTCTCGCAGCCGCAATGGCTGCTGTTTAGTCAGGCGCAAGTTTGCAACCTACAAACCCTGAAATCTCGCGGTACTTCGACAACGCTGCCACCACGCCGCTCGACCCGAGAGTGCTCCGGGAGATGCTGCCGTTTCTGGAATCGGAGTTCGGCAACCCGAACTCGATTCATAGTCTCGGTCAACGGGCCCGATATGCCGTCGAACGAGCCCGTACGCACGTCGCGGAATTGATCGGAGCGGAAGACCCATCGCAGGTTATCTTCACGTCCGGTGCGACGGAAGGAAACAACCAAGTCCTTAGTAGCTATCCAAATGGAGCCGTCAGCCCCTTCGAACACAGCACCGTTCGGGAACCGGCCGCCGCATTTGGGCTCGAACTGCTCGGAAGCGAAGACCTGCTCATAATTCCTCCGAAGAAACCCTTCGAGTTGATCAGCTGCATGACGGTCAACAACGAGATTGGGACGATTTGGCATCCGGGCCAGTTGAACTACAGCGCCGAGCACGTTCATAGCGACATCACTCAGGCCGTCGGAAAGATCCCGATCGACCTCACAAACCTCTCATTCGCAACTTTCAGCGGGCACAAGTTTTTCGGGCCAAAAGGAGTCGGAGGACTGTATATCGAGTCGACTGCGCCTAAAGTCCTCTTTTTCGGAGGCGAGCAAGAATCGCATGTTCGCGCCGGGACCCTGAATGTAGCCGGAATCGTAGGGATGGGCGCCGCGGCTCAAATCGCGTCTGACGAGTTAGATTCTTCTTACGCGCAGGCAAAAAAACTTCGGAACATTGTTCTTGAAGGTCTGGACGGGACGGCCGATTTCTTTGTCAACGGAGGACTTGATGTCTCTCCCTATATTCTGAGCCTCAGTTTCGATGGCGTCGAAGGGGAGACTCTGGTGATCGAAATGGATCATGCGGGCTACGCAATCAGCAGCGGAGCCGCCTGCAGCTCAGGTTCAACCGAACCTAGCCACGTCTTGACCGCACTCGGGATTGACCAAGGGTTCCTGAGAGGAACTGTTAGGGTAAGCTTCGGTCGATTCTGTTCTAATGAATCAGCTAGCGGTCTGTCAAAATCATTGCGACACGCCGTCGATTTACTTCGTAGAATGCATTGATTGGGCTGATTGCGCAACGGTTTAAGCGGATCAGCACGTCAATACAATCTAGTTAGCACGTCGTGCGGTTTAAAAAAGAGGACTAAGACCCTTACTCTTACCTCTTGGACGCGAGTTTCCGCTTCTTGACACCGGCTGTCGACTGTGTTAAGGTGGTGCGCTGGGCAGTGACGCCCATCGCCTAGACAATTAAATACAGATATTCGACAACCAGACGAATTCGCCGCCCAATCTCACGGCTGAGGGGACGGGCTGAAGGGTCTCACGACAAGGAAGTTCTCCGGGAACTTCGGAGGTTACAAGAAGCATGCCAGCAGAAAATGGGCTAGCCACACAGCCAAGGCGAGGACGGGCAATCACCGTTCGCACCCCTGGTCGCCACTCCTATATGGAGGCCGGAGCTGCCCCTGTCTTGGATGATCCGTCTGCCGAACCCGCTGATGACGATTTGCTTGAACTAGATGCAGCAGACGACGAAGTCGACGAAGCTGCTGACGAACGTCCGGTTCCTGACGACTCGGAAGAGCTAGAGATGTGGATGCGGCAAACGCGCCGCGCACAACTGCTCACTCCGGAACAGGAAGTCGACCTCGCCCGAAAAGTTCAGGCAGGTGACATGTACGCGAAGAAGGTGCTCATCGAATCCAATCTTCGATTGGTCGTTAGCATCGCCAAAAAGTACAACGCGCGAGGGATTCCACTCGCAGACTTAATTCAGGAAGGCAATCTCGGTCTTATTCGTGCCGTCGAGAAGTTCGACTGGCGCAAGGGATTCCGATTCAGCACTTACGCCACTTGGTGGATTCGCCGAGCGATCGCTCGAGCCATTATCAATCAGGGCCGAACTATACGCATTCCTGTTTATGTCGCCGAGTTAATCAACAAGGTCGTAAAGACCGCCTCTCGACTTCAACAGGAGCTGCAGCGAGAACCCACCGAGGAGGAGATCAGCCGGGAAGTTGGCCTGTCGATCGACCGCGTGCGCGAGATGATGCGCGTGGCCGTCGAGCCGATCTCGCTGGAGACTCCGGTCGGTGAGAAGGATAATAGCTCGATTGGCGATTTCGTTCAAAGCCAGAACATGCCGTCTCCAGGAGACGTGACATGGACGCTCATCCGACGCGAAGAGATCGATGGAATCCTTGGTCGGCTGACATCTCGTGAGCGAGACGTCGTTCGACTGCGGTTCGGTCTCGACGATGGCCGGTCGCGCACCCTTGAGGAAGTCGGCAGTGAACTGAACGTCACTCGTGAAAGAGTCCGACAGATCGAACTCCGAGCCATGAAAAAGCTCCGCCACATCGGCCAAGAGCTCAGCTCGCAAGGGTTCACGATTACGCCAACACCGACATAATCGCTCCGAGCATATGGAAATAGACAGGGCCCAGGCGAATCGCCTGGGCCCCGTCTATTTGTCACCCGTAGGCCGAGACCTTTGTTGGCAGTCTGATCAATAGTGATCGACGACGCCGTCGAGCGACCAATGGCGAGTCCATCCCGGCACCGCGACTTCGAAGGGCGCCTTGCCCTTGGCCTTAATATTGAAATTCGGCAAGACTACTACGCGAGTTTTCAAGTCTTGATCGTCGCCTATCTTTATCCGCACCATCAGCTTCTTATATTCCGTGGAATTCGCGTTAACCAACACTCCCTTCACCGTTCTCGTCTTTTTGGCCGTACCGATCGGTTTCCAATCGTCCACGGTAAATCCTGGTAGGAAGTGCGCAGTGGAGGTTTTCGCCGACGTCCCCATGTTCGTATAACCCCAAATTGCCGCGACCGCAATCGCCGCGAGTACGATCAACCCCAACACTTTCTTCCCTAAACCGGACTTCAACGTAATTCTCCCAAGACTCTCCCCATAGACGGAGTCGTAATGCCAGTCTAAATGACCAAGCTTGACTAATTGAATGTATCCCGCGGCGGGGTCGCCTACCCAATCGGCCCTGTCGGATGTTTTGTTTGGACTGGCCCCCTTACAAAACAACCCGAGGCAATGACGACTCGACCCTCGCCGTAACCTCGTAATTGATCGTTCCAATCCGCCCGGCGATCTCTTCGGCCGAAATTCGCTCGCTTCCCTGCGCACCGAGTAGTACGACCTCATCTTCGACTTCGGCGGTGGGTTCCTCCGAAAGATCAATCGCGAACATGTTCATCGCGACCCTGCCCAGCACCCGTCGGCGACTACCACCAACGAGAACTTCGCCGACTCCGGAAAGCCCACGATCATATCCGTCCGAATATCCCTGCGGCACAATTCCGATACGTTGATCAGCCTCGGTCCAGTAGGTCAATCCGTATCCTATGGGGTGTCCGGCTGGCAACACTTTGACCTGGGCCAAGTGGCTAACCCACTTCATCGCGGGCCGAAGGTCGAGGTGGGCAAATCGCTCGGCGAGAGGATCAGACGGATACATGCCGTACGTTCCGATACCTAAACGAACCAGACTGTTACCGCCTTCCACCGTCATCAGGCCTGAAGTTGCCGATAGATGGCGCCCAACATTCGTAAATCCTTGCGCCCGAATGATGGCGAAACACTCGCCGAAAAACTCGATTTGCAGCCTGGCGTGATCGAGATCGGTCGTGTCTTCGATATTTGCGAAGTGGGCGTAGGCTGCTACAACATCGATCGAATCTGCACCTTGCAGTGCCTTCAAGACAGCGATTAAACCGCCACGAGTGACCCCTTGCCGGCCAAGAAGGGCATCAATCTTCAGGTGAACCTTTGGCCGCACTCCAAGCCTCACTCCCGCCGCATCAATGAGTGGAATCCGTTCCGCGTCGTAGACGGCAAGTTCAGCTCCAAGCGAGACTGCTTCCTCGACCTCACTCAGATTTACATACCCTAGAACCAGAGCCCGTTTCAAAGTGCATCGCCGGAGCCGGCGAAGCTCCTCCATGTCGTCCACCTGGAATCCATCGACCACGGGTTCGAGCACCGTCACGACTTCATTGAGGCCATGTCCGTAGGCATTTCCCTTGACAACCGCAATCAAATGGGTGGTCGACTGGATCAATGTCCGCATAGCCGCTACGTTGTGAAGCAACGAGGCCCGATCGATCTGCACTTCGGACAGGTTCACTGAAGTACCACTCGTTTGAGGTCCACAACCTCGTTTGCCAATTCGGCTGCGAGTCGTACCGAGCCGGCAGTGATATCGGTTACGCAGAACTCGCGCGTGCCATACCGGCTGAGGCGATCCTCAATTTCGGGATGCCGCAACAGATAGTTCGCGAGCTTCTCGGGAATCACCTCGTCCTGCGAGATCACCGGGATGGAGACCCGGTCTCGAACGAGCTTCTTCAGAAGGCAGTAGTGCGTGCACCCAAGGACAACGGCATCGATCTCGGATTCTAAAAGGACCGTCAGGTAGTCGTCCAAAACTGCCCCGAGATACTTCCAGCCCTCGTTTTCAAGTAACGGCACCAGCAACGGTGCCGGCACCTGAGCCACCTCGACCGTGATGCACTGCCGACGAAGCTCACGCACATAAGCCTGCGATTCGACGGTACTCGGGGTTGCCAATACCCCGACTCGCCCCGGCGATCGGGATTCGAAGACCGCTTCGGCAGTAGGAATGATCATTCCAAGCACCCTTCGATCGGGATAGTTGTGCGGTAGGTACTCCTGTTGACTCTTACGAAGCGCCTCGGCTGAAGCCGTGTTACACGCGAGGATAATCAGTTGGCAGTCGTTCTTGAACAGATAAGTCAGGGCTTGAGAGGTGAACTCGTGAATCGTCTCCTGCGAGCGCCCTCCATAAGGAACCCGCTTGGTGTCTCCCAGATAGAGGTAGTCGTATTGCGGCAATCTGCGAATAATCGCCTGAGTAATCGCCAATCCCCCAAGCCCCGAATCAAAGACGCCGATCTTCACAGGTCCGTCAACTTACACCAAGGGCCGCCCGAACTGCAGTCTCGAAGCTTGAAGCGTTCCACATCATCACCGTTCGGGACTCCGCATTGACAATAACGGATGCCGGATCGACAAGTGGCGGTCCATATGGAATGCTAGCCTGAAGTAGCATCGCCGTCTCTGTCATTCTAAGGGCGCATCCGCAAATCTTCAGTCCAGTCGTGGCGTCAAGGATGTCGTTAGGCGACGAGAACGCGAAGCAATCGCCTGACTTCTGCCCGCGTCCGCCGAACGCTGAATCGGCTCCCAGCACGGCGTCAACGCCACAAAACCGTAATGCTCCGACGAGTGGACCCACACCCGCTCGATACACGGTACGAATCGAGCGCCGTTCGGAGATACCCAAACCGTCGAGTGGAATTGCATAGGACACGGTGACGTCATGCCCGTGCAAGACCGCCTTCCCTCCCGTCGGTCTCCGTACCCACCTCACACGACTAGGGTCTACGAGGTCGCGTTCCGGCGACTCGAAACGGCCGACCGAGATCCAGACCCCATCCCAGCCGTATATCCGGCACTCGACGTGACCACCCTCGGCCTTGGAAAGCAGCTCATTGTCGAGCCGCATGTTCGTTACGCCGTCAAGTAGCTCGATCAAGTCAATCACACGTCTCTCGACCCTAGAAGAGGTTTGTTTAAGTCGTCGATAAACTGAATGCCGTACATACAGCGATTACACTGTTGGCGGAAACCATCGTACGTCGAGATTCTTGACGGCCGTCGTCTCATCCAGCCTGCCCACAATCTGGGTCGAAGGAGCATCGTGGAGCAGATCGGGGGACTCGACCGCTTCCCGGCAAATCTCGATCATCGCGTCACAAAACTCATCCAACGTCTCCTTGGTTTCTGTCTCGGTCGGCTCGATCATCAAGCATTCCGGAACGATCAGCGGGAAGTAATTGGTGGGTGGATGGAATCCGTAGTCGATCAGCCGCTTGCTGATATCCAGCGCCCGCACCCCGTTCTCCTTCTTGTATTTCTCGGCCGTAAGAATGCATTCGTGCATGCACGGCCGGTCATGGGCTGGTGGCAGAACGTCCTTAAGCCGTGCGCGAACATAGTTGGCGTTAAGCACCGCGTGCCGAGAGATGTCCGCCATCTTCTCTTTGCCATAGGCACGAAGATAGGTGTAAGCGCGCACCTCCATCAAAAACTGACCGTAAAACGCGCTGACTCGTCCGATTGAAGCTGGTCGATCATAGTCCGCGACAACTCCCGCGCTACTACGGCGAACGACTGGAATGGGCAGGAACGGCTCCAGATGAGACTTCAATCCGATCGCTCCGCATCCCGGACCACCGCCTCCGTGAGGAGTCGAAAAAGTCTTGTGCAAGTTCAAGTGCATGCAATCGAACCCATGGTCGCCGGGGCGAGTCGTGCCAACCATCGCGTTCATGTTCGCGCCGTCGCAGAAGACCTGAGCCCCTACCGCATGAACCATGTCACAGATCTGCTCGATATTCGGCTCAAACAGGCCGAGGGTCGAAGGGTTGGTCAGCATCAAAGCCGCCACAGAGTCGTTCAGAGCTTCCGCCAACGCCTCGAGATCGGTGTTGCCGTCCTCTCTAGTCGGAATCGGCTTGACGTCATACCCACAGCGAGCTGCCGACGCCGGGTTGGTTCCATGCGCTGAGTCTGGTACCAGAACGGTGTGGCGCTGGGTTCCTTCTCCTCTGGACTCAAAATACGCCTTGATCAACATTAAGCAGGTCATCTCGCCGTGGGCGCCCGCCAAAGGCTGAAGGGTAATTTCGTCAAACCCCGTGATCGCGAGCAGCATCTCTTGGACTCCGATCAGGATGTCGAGAGCGCCCGGAATCGTTTCGACCGGCTGCATCGGGTGAAGGTTCGCGAAGCCAGGAAGACCAGCCGTCTTCTCGTTAATCTTCGGGTTGTACTTCATCGTGCAGCTTCCAAGCGGGTAGAAGCCCGTCTCGATGCCGAAGTTGATGTGACTCAAATTGGTGAAATGGCGAAGCAGTTCTAGTTCACCTACCTCCGGCAGGTGCAGATCTTCGCGAACATCGCCTAGAACCTCCGATAAGTCGACCTCGGGCGTATCCGCGACGGGCACGTTGCACCCTACTCGACCCGTATTTGATTGGTCGAAAATCAGCCTCGGCTCGGGCATGCGTTTGGTTCGAAAACCAGCGAGGTGGCTCATGCCAGCACCTCCTTCAGACACGCGGCAAATTGATCGATTTGCTCCATGGTTCGCATCTCCGTCACCGCGACCAGGAGACAATTATCGAGGCCCTCATAGTAGGGGCCAAGAGGCAGTCCCGCTAAAATTCCCTTCTCCAAAAGGGCATCTCTAACCATCGTCGGGTCCTTCGGCAACTCCAGCACGAACTCGTCAAATACCTTGTGGGCGAACTTCAACTTAGCGCCTGCTGCAATGAGCTGCGCGATCGCATATTGGGTATTTCGAACGCTGGTTTCAGCCACCTGGCGCATCCCGTTCTTGCCAAGCGCAATCATATACACCGTCGAAGCTAGGGCCATCAGTGCTTCATTGGTGCAGATATTCGAAGTTGCTTTCTCGCGCCGGATGTCTTGCTCGCGGGTGCGAAGGGTCATAACGAAGCCGGGCCGGTCCCCGTGAGTCTCCTTCGTCTTGCCGACGATCCGACCTGGAATTTGGCGAATCAGCGATTTTTTGGTGGCGAAGAGTCCAACCATTGGCCCGCCAAGCCCCATCGCCACTCCCATCGGCTGGCCCTCTCCGACCACGATGTCGGCCCCGAACGAACCAGGCGACTTCAAAAGCGCGCAGGCCACCGGATCGGCGACGACGATCATCAGCGCGTCGTGCTCATCGGCCGCCGCTCGCGTCGACTTCAAATCTTCGATCGTGCCGAAGAAGTTCGGGTACTGAACGATCACACAAGCGCAGCCATCGGCGCCCGTATAGTCGGTGGCTCCCGACTCGGTCGCCGGAAGAGTGACCACGTCGATCCCCATCGACCAGCAATAGGTGTTCAGGACTTGCCGGTAGTGAGGATGAACTGCCTCACTCACTCCAACCCTCTCACGACGCTTAATCGACGTTGCCATGATTGCGGCCTCTGCCATCGATGTCGATCCGTCGTACATAGATGCGTTCGACAGGTCCATCCCGTACAGCTCGGCGACCATCGTCTGAAATTCGTAGATCGCTTGCAGATAGCCTTGGGAAGCTTCCGGTTGGTACGGCGTATAGGCAGTCAGGAATTCTCCCCGAGAAATAACGGCTCCAACCGTTGCTGGAATGTACCGGTCGTAGATTCCTGCTCCGAGGAAGCAGGTGACGTCGGCCATGTTGACATTCTTCTTGCTGATCTCCCAAAGGTGGGAAAAAAGCTTGGGCTCGTCAAGTGCAGGTGGCAGATCGAGCGACCCTGGGGCAACCCGAAGGTTCTCCGGAATCTCTCGAAACAGCTCATCAATGGTCTGGACCCCGATCGTTGCAAGCATCTCTCGGCGGTCGTTATCGGTATGGGGTATGTAGGGCATGGGGGCGAATGCTGAAGGCAGAAAAACTTTGGATGTCTGGCGGGCCGCTCACACCGGATCGGCCCGACTCAATGGAAAACGTACCTAGAAACTAAGTCGATCAGGCGATCGCCGATTCGTAGCTAGAGGCGTCCATCAGGCTACTTGCAGCGTCCGCGCCGGAGACGCGAATCTTAAGCATAAAGCCCTTCCGGTACGGGTCGCTGTTAACCAATTCCGACTGAGCGCCGAGTGAACTATTGACTTCAATAACCTCGCCGGCCACCGGTGAGTAAAGGTCGCTGACCGTCTTCACGCTCTCAACGCTGCCAAAGATTTCGCCCGCCTGAAGGGTTCGCCCGACTTCGGGAAGCTCCACGTAAACCACGTCGCCAAGCTCGGATTGGGCGAAATCGGTAATGCCAACGGTGGCCACTTCGCCCTCGAGACTGACCCATTCATGCGACTTCGCGTACTTCAAATCGGAAGGAATATTCGACACTCTTGCTCCTAATACGGTACTGGAATAGGAGAGATTCTACCTGTGGTCCCCAAGTGCCACCACTCGCTCCGGGTAATCATTACGCCTATGCTGCGCGTCGACTTTCTCACCCTCTTCCCTGAGGTCATCCGCGGCGCCCTATCTCACAGCATGATGAAGCGAGCCGAGGAAGGCGGCATCGTTCGGTTTGGCACAACCAACATCCGGAATTTCTGCTATGACGCCCATTCAAAGGTGGATGACGTTCCCTACGGCGGAGAACCGGGCATGCTCATCAGGGCGGAACCGGTTGCCCTCGCTCTCGAAGCCATTGGCGCTTGCCCGAAAACCCGAGGCCCGGGAACGGCCGTTATCTCGACCGACCCGACTGGCATGCTGTTCGACCAACGCATCGCGAATGAGCTTGCCTCGTTGTCGCGGATCGTGTTTCTTTGCGGTCATTACGAAGGAATCGACCAACGTGTTCTCGATCAGTTCAGTACCCACTCAATCAGCGTTGGTGACTTCATTCTCACGAACGGCGAGCTCCCTGCACTGCTCGTGACGGACGCCATCGTTCGACTCCTTCCTGGAGTCCTTGGCAGCGAGGCAAGTCTCAGTGCGGACAGCCACAGCGATGGGCTTCTCAGTGCCCCGAACTACACTCGCCCGGAAGTCTGGCGCGGCATTGCTATTCCAGAAGTTCTGAAGAGCGGCAATCATCAGGCAATCAAGCGTTGGCGTCGAGACCAGGCATTGAAGGTCACAAAACTGCATCGCCCCGACTTACTGGCGACTGCGAGCCTGGATAAGGGCGATCTCGATGTGCTATCCTTCTGAATTGCGCCTAAGCACGGCCTTCCGTCGTGCCGCTGGGCTTTGTATGCGGAACCTTCGCCGGAAGGTGATCGTTTATCAATGGAGACCTAGCGGATCCAATAACGGAAGAAACTTAAACATGTCGAAAGCTGCGATTCTAGATAGCGTTGTTCAGCCTTATTTAAAGGCCGATCTGCCCAAAATTTGGCCGGGCGATACGGTAAAGGCTTCTGTAAAGGTCCGCGAAGGTGGCAAGGAGCGCATTCAGGTATTTGAAGGCGTTGTCATCGCGGTCAAGCACGGTGGAATCGGTGAGACGATTACCATCCGAAAGATTTCCAACAGTGTTGGTGTGGAACGAACGTTCCCAGTCCATTCGCCCAACGTCGCGAAGTTTGAAGTTACTCGACGCGGAAAAGTCCGCCGAGCCAAGCTCTACTACCTGCGCGACAAGGTCGGTAAGGACGCCCGAATCAAAGAGCGCCGATAAAAGTGCCGGATCTTTCTTGGCTCCCGCTTGCACAAGCTCAGCCCGCAGGTACGCGCGAATGGGTTGACAGCCTGGCTCGGACTCCTCTGAGTCAGGTCGTCATTTTTGTGGTCTCGCTGACGGTAGTCAGGATCTGTCTCTACCCATTCCTTAAAAAGGTCAGGGTCCACGAGCGGGGCGTGGGATATGGGCTTGCTCGCTTCATGAACGAAATGCTGGACGCCTTCATTTATGCGGGCGTCTTCGTTTTCATGCTCATTCGTCCGTTCGGGGTACAGGCATTCCTTATCCCAAGCGGATCGATGTGGCCAACCCTGTATGTCAATGACTTTATTGTTGCGAACAAGGCGATCTACCGGTACAGCAATCCGAAGGTAAACGACGTCGTGGTCTTCCGTCCACCTCCCACCGCCCAAATCACCCCTGATCAGCTCGATGCTCAAGGTGAGATGAAGGTGGACTTCATTAAGCGATGCATAGGGACCCCCGGCGATTTGATCGAAATGAAAAAGGGAGCTCTCTACCGAAACGGCCAGAAGATTGAGGAACCGTATAAAGCCTACTCGGAGTGCATCGATAAGATTCCGCAGCCCGATTGCCAGGAGTTTCGCTCTCTATCGGAGTCGGTTAAGAACCAGCTCACGATGCCGAGTTTCAAGCTAGTCAAATACAAGGATCACATTATCCCGCTGAACTTCACCGACTCTGACGCAAATGCAGCGGGCCCTCGGAAAGATAATTACACCGGATTTGATCCCTATCACGTTGCCGACAAGTTTGTGATCTCCGATCCTGACGAACAGATCAAAGCCGAAGCGTTGCCGGCCGAGAAGGTTCCACCAGGCTTCTATTTGATGATGGGCGACAATCGAAACAACTCGTTCGACGGCCGCGGCTGGGGCCTCGTACCCCGAGATCAGATCATCGGTCGAGCCGAGCTTGTTTGGTGGCCGATCACCCGAATGCACCTCACCCGCTGAGCCTCGTCTTTACCGTGCGGTACTATCTACCCCGGTGGGGCCTGTAGCTCAGGGGTTAGAGCGTGCGGCTCATAACCGCTTGGTCGTGGGTTCGATCCCCACCGGGCCCACCAACCGATCCTAGGGGCCACGAACCCTAAAACCACAGTTCACCATGACGCCTACGAACAGTGTCGTTCCATGCGGTTGCGCCTTCCTGGCGGAGACCCCTTCCCAAATCTTCTCAGCCGAGCAATTCGCGGGCGACGAAGCGCTCATGATATCGACCGCTGAGCAGTTCAGCCGAAGAGAGGTCCTGCCTATCGTCGAACGCCTGGACCATCAAGAGGACGGCCTGATGCCGGGCCTCATTCACAAGGCAGGCGAACTCGGCCTCTGCGGTGTCGACACACCGGAGGCATACGGCGGCCTTGGTCTTTCGAAAAACCTCGCTGCTCGAATTCTGGAGTTTATGAGCTTGAATGGCTCGGTTAGCGTCACCTACGGCATCACGAGCGGAATCAGTCAAGTCGGCCTGGCTCTCTTTGGCAACGAGAAACAGAAGAACAAATACCTACCTCTTCTCGCCACCGGTGAATGGATCGGCGCCTATGCCTTAAGCGAACCGAACAGCGGAAGTGACGCTCTTTCGGCTACGACCCGCGCCGACCGTGTCGGCAATAAATACGTTTTGAACGGCGCCAAGATGTGGATTAGCAACGCTAAATGGGCGGATCTGTTCCTTGTACTGGCAAAGGTGGACGGCGAACGATTTAGCGCATTCTTGGTCGAAAAGGACTTCCCTGGCGTAAGCGTATCTCGCGAAGAGTACAAAATGGGTCTCAAGGGCTCTTCAACCGCTCGCCTCATCCTTGAAAATGCAGAGATCCCCGTTGAAAACCTTCTCCATCAGGAAGGCCTCGGCCACCACGTAGCATTCAACGCCTTGAACATCGGCCGGTTCAAACTCGCCTCGATGTCGATCGGCCTCGCTCGAGACGCGATCGGATTGGCAGCGAACTATGCGCTCGACCGTAAGCAGTTCGGGCAACCGATCTCTTCATTCGGCCTTATCCAGAAGAAATTTGCGCTGATGGCCACGTGGTTCTATGCCGCCGAATCGATGATCTACCGAACAGGTGCACTGATCGACTCCGCGTTCGAGAGCACCGGAGGCTCAATCGAAGGAAATCGGAAAGCCGCCGAGGAGTATTCGATCGAGTGCAGCGCATGCAAGGTGTTCTCTACCGAGGCCGAATCGCTGATCATCGACGAGGCCCTTCAATGCTACGGCGGATACGGCTTTACGGAGGAGTTTCCAATTGCCCGACACTACCGGGATGCTCGGGTCAGCCGTATTTACGAAGGCACCAACGAAATCAACCGACTGTTCATCGCCGATCGACTGATGAGACGAGTGAAGGAAGGCCGAGTATCCGGCATCGCAATCGGTGACTCCTTTCTCTCGGAACTGGCCGGTAAGGCGATCGAGTTGGCGCCGAGAGACCAAATCGGGATCGGCGCCCTCTCGGATGTCCTGCTGCTCACCTACGCCGAGCAGTCTGCGAGGCTCCGGGCGCAGCAAGTGGGAGGCAGCGCTCCCATGCTTTATCAAGCGATCCTGCCTTGGCTCAATCTTCGGGGCGCGGAGGCATTCCAAACTCTCAGTGGCGAGTCGGTTGTCCTACCCTCCGCAGGGCGGCCCGAATTCGAGGCAATCTCCCAGCTTGTCTACACTCGAAAGGGCCCCGCACTGTAGCGGACCCATCCCTTCTTTTGGAGTAATACGAAATTGGTGTCTGCGCATGGAGAATTGAAACCGCCTCAAGGGTTAGGCGTATATTTAGACAGTCTTCTAAATATCCAGGTGAAATGAGTCAATGAGTGCAATGTTAGCGTTAGTCGCGATGGCCTTGGGGCGGGCGCCCGTCCAAACAGAAATCAGCTTTACGGGTGCCGGAAACTTCACCCTCAAAGGGACCCTTTCAATGCCGGCCAACTCTGGAAACAAGCTTCCGGGAGTACTTCTTCTTCCAGGCAGCGGACCTTCCGACCGGAACGGGAACCAGCCTCCCGGACTGACGACCGATATCCTCAAACAGATCTCCGATTCGTTGAACGCGAAGGGCATCGCAACGCTCCGATTCGACAAGCGAGCTGCGCATACGTACACCGCATTTTTCATGAAGATGAAGCGAGAGGAGTACGCGGAATTCTTCAAGTGGGATAATTTCGTCGACGATGCGACGGCCGCCCTTAAGTTTTTAGGCAGTCAATCAGGTGTCGATCCAAAGCGCCTTGCAATCGTCGGTCACAGCGAAGGCGCTGAGATAGCGCTTCAGATCGGAAGCGCGCAAGCGAACAGCTCCCTTAGGCCAGCGGCCTTGGTGACTCTTGGAGGCGCAGGCCGACCGATGGGACCGATCCTTCACGAGCAGATTGCCAACGCGCTCGAGCGACAGAAGGTGCCGAGCGATCGAAGGAGCGCATATCTCGACTACGTCGATAAAGCGGCCGCCCAGGTCGCCAAGGACGCGACGTTCCCACCTGACCCTCCTGCCGGCCTTGGGGCCCTCTTTAATGACACGACGGCAAAACTAATGCAGGCGTACTGCAAGATTGACCCTACCGACCTCGCGAAAGCCTATCCCGGTCCGGTTCTCGTCTTGAACGGCGGCAACGACACCCAAGTTTCCCCGGTTCGAGATTCTCCGAAGCTGAGGACCGCGCTCGAGTCGCGAAGTTCTGGAACCGTCGAAATGGTCATCGTTCCAAGGGCCAGCCACTGTCTGAAAGCGACGACCGATCAGACGAACGATGTCTTTGAAGGGCCGGTGGTGCCACTCGCTCTTGATACCATTCAGCAATTTCTCGTAAAGGAATTGAAGCCGTAGGGTTCCTAAAGGGCCAAATGTCCCCCGTAACGAATGTTCCGCAACAATTAACGTCTTAACACTTCACTTACGTGGGGTGAATTGGCAATAATGCTGGCAATCGTTTGCAACGAGGCGAACGGGGACTTATGCAGACGTTCGGAGGGATCTTCCCTCCGCGTCTATTTAAGGTTCGGACTTGTTGCCGAATTGGATTCGGTTGTCCGGGCCGAGCTCTCTGTATTTACTCTCGGAGGAACTAAATGACCCCTAAGGACGCCGTCAAGTTTGCAACGGAAAATGACGCACAAATTATAGATATTCGATTTACCGATCTTCTCGGTACCTGGCAGCACTTCAGCATTCCACCCAACCATTTCACCGTCGACAAATTTGAGGATGGCCTTGCATTCGACGGCTCCAGCATTCGAGGCTTCCAGGCTATCAACGAGTCGGACATGCTCCTCATGCCGGACCCCAAGACGATCTTCATGGATCCGTTCACTGAGGTTCCCACCGCTGTGATCACCTGCGATATCACAGACCCGATCACCGGTCAGCGCTACTCGAAGGACCCGCGATACACCGCCGAGAAGGCTGAACAGTATTTGAAGTCCACGGGAATCGGCGACACGATCTTTTTCGGTCCAGAAGCCGAGTTCTTTGTCTTCGACGAGCTTCTATACGACAACCAGCCAAACGGATCGTTCTACAAAATCGACTCCGACGAAGCCTTCTGGACATCTGGCCGCGAAGGCAGCCCAGGATTCACGATTAAGGCGAAAGGCGGCTACTTCCCGGTCGCTCCGGTCGACAAGCTCCAGGACCTTCGTAGCGAAATGGTTCTGAAGATGATCGATGCAGGCATCGACGTCGAAATGCACCACCATGAAGTCGCTTCAGCCGGTCAGTGCGAAATCGACATGAAGTTCGACACCCTGACCACGATGGCGGACAAGCTGATGAAGTACAAGTACATCGTCAAGAACACCGCCTACCAGCATGGCTACGTTGCGACGTTCATGCCCAAGCCGATTTTCGGCGACAACGGAAGCGGCATGCACTGCCACCAGTCGATCTGGAAGAACGGCGAGCCGACCTTCTACGACGAGACCGGATATGCCGGCCTCAGCGACAACGCTCGCTGGTACATCGGCGGTCTTCTCAAGCACGCCCCTGCACTTCTTGCCTTCTGCGCCCCCACGACGAACTCCTATCGCCGCTTGGTTCCAGGGTATGAGGCTCCGATAAATCTGATGTACTCGGCTCGAAACCGATCGGCTTGCGTCCGCATTCCGATGGTCTCGAAGTCGCCGAAGGCGAAGCGCGTTGAGTTTCGCGCTCCGGATCCTATGGCTAATCCTTATCTCGCCTTCTCGGCGCTGTTGATGGCTGGCCTCGATGGTATCCAGAACCGAATCGAGCCGCCGAAGCCACTCGACAAGGACCTGTACGAACTCCCGCCGCTCGAGCGAGCGGGGATCCAGCAGACGCCAGGCTCCCTCCGGGCCACCTTAGGCGCCCTCGCTGAGAACCACGACTTCCTCCTCGCCGGAGATGTCTTCACAAAGGATCTCATCGAAAGCTACATCGAGTACAAGCTAGTCCACGAGTGCGACGCCGTCGATCTTCGACCGCATCCATACGAGTTCTATCTGTACGCCGACGCGTAAGCTTGCTTGGATGAAAAAGAAGGCTCGGGATCCGGTTGGGTCCCTAGCCTTCTTTTTTCGCCCTTCTCTGTGATACCGTCCCTCAAGGAGACCGCGGGGAGTTTCCCGCCACAGACGCATTCAATCCGTCCAATTTGACTACGATCCTCCTTCTGAAGCCAGGACAACTACATAATTGCTACGCAGTTGCCATCCGGGGCCTCCATTAGATGAGTGATTTCCAAAGCTAGCGGAGAGACTAATTGGTAAAGTCACTCTCGCCTAGGCGGCAGTAGATCGTCGTCGATGCGTCCGCCTTTCAAGTGCTATTCATTCTCTCAAGTCGTAAAACTGCACGGTCGCTACCTGGTCGCGTCTTTCGAGTGAAGATTTCCGAAGAAATCATCCGAACCGAAAGGAAGGCTCATGGCTCCATGAACTGATGAGGCAGGATTGCCGAGAACCGGATAGAGAACTGGCTCGTGGAGTCGCCAAAGGAGATGAAGTCTGCGTCGCAGCGTTCTTCAGCGCCTATCACGCCGGCGTGTATCGGTACATGCTCTGTCTCACTGGCCATCCAGAAGACGCAGAAGACCTTGCCCAGGACAGCCTGATTCGGGCCAAGCAGAACATTAGAACATACCGGGGTGACGCAGCGCTAAAGACGTGGGTCCACCGCGTCGCCTTTCATACGTTCACCCATTGGAATCGAGGGCGAAGGCCGACCAGATCAATCCCTGACGAAGAGTTGTGTCCATCCCGAAGCCTCGAACAGGTGGATACGACTCAGGCCCTGCTCGAGGCTCTTACTCGTCTCGGATCGGCGCTAGCCCATCCGCTCGTGCTCCAAGAGATCGGGGATATGTCGGTCGACGAGATTGCCCGGGTTCTCGACATCCCAACCGGCACCGTGAAATCCCGCCTGCACGCTGCTCGCGCTCGCCTCAGACAACTACTAGGAGATATCCAAGAATGAATACCGACGAACTCATCGATTCAGGCTTCGAATCTTTGCGGGATCGAACGCCCGCTCGAGACACCTATGGTTTAACAACAGAATTGCGACGTCGAGAACGGCGCACAAGGGCTCGTCAAGCCATATCTCTCACTGTCGCCTGCTCGGCCGCCGGAGTTGTAGCCGCTATCGCCCTGCGTCCGATCTCCGCCCTTGCCGCTCTGAAGGAGTCCGGTCGGCTTACCTCCGCTCAACCGTTTGTTCATTTGCATATGATCGGCTGGGACAAACCTGCCGCGCCGACCACGCCGCCCTGGCCGGCCAAGCCGGCTTTGGACATTTGGCGCTTTCCGGACTACTACGTTCGATCCGAGGGCCATGTCCTATGCGAGTTGTTTCGCGACGGACGGACGCTCGCTCGCGACGACCGATTTCCTATCGGTTTTGAGTCCAGCTACGACGCAGCCCGCGACAGTTTTTGGAGATTTGATGGCACCGTTAGTTTGGAACTTGCCACTCACAGGAACCCTCCAATTGTCCACTCGGCAGACCCGATCGACTTTCAGTTCGATGACACCGACGGCCTAGGAAACCGAACGATATCCCACATCTACGTCGACCCTGCGACGAAGCTGATTCGATCGGCGGAGGACCATCGCACAAGTCCCGATGGCAGTTCCGGTGGCGGAACCTCTTCCGTCGAGTACCCATCTCGCTTGGAGGCCGAACTCGGCGTTCCCAAATTCGCTCCACGATTGAAATGGGTCAGACTGAGCGACCTAAAAGGGGATCTCAAGTCGTTTATGGCTCACCCCGAGCAGGCGAAATCAGTGGGCGGAGTCAAAGTCAACCTGTACGCCGTAATCGTGCATCCGAACGTGCCCGACGGTATCGGCCTCGACGTGATCACGACCGGTGGCGCAGGCCCCCAGATTGGATCGGCTCACTCGGTAGAAGTCATGGACCAAAAGTTGCTCCCCGTAAAGAAAGCTCAGTGGTTCCCGGTATTTGCCGATGCCGATCATCGAAGCTACGGCTTCCGAGCTGTCATCGACGGACGAGAGGCGATTGAGAACCAGAGTGAGGATCTCATGGAACAGGCGCCGACATCGGTTACCGTCCACGTCCCAGTATGGGGCGCGTTCCACACGTTCGTGGGATACGCGACGTTCAAGACTTCGCGGATCATTTACAACGTTAGCGAAAACGGACTCGAGGACTCGCTGATCCACCCGAGGCGTGTACCGTAGATCAGCAGCCGCTAACGCCATTCTGAAACAACCCTGTGGGTCCCGTACTCACAATTTCATTGATCCTTTTGGCTTTGTACGCGCACCTACCTTTGACCTCGATAGGCCACTGAAGACCGCATGATCCTTGCTGCAGTTTCCCTTGCCCTCATTCTTCAAGACGACAGGGGCCTTAGTTCGACCCAAGCCACCGAAGTGTTGGCCTGGATTGATGGGCTCGGATACAGCCATGTGCTGAACTCGCCATTCGTCGATGTAAGTTCGCTTGGCTCGGCTGGTCAATCCTATACGACCGCCTACGGATTCCTCGTCGATGACAAGCCGGACCAATTTGAGATTGTGACGCCCGGTCTGACCGAGGCGTGGTTCTCGAAGTCAGCCAAAGACGGTGGCGGCTACCGCTATCACCCCGCCGATCTGAAAACCATCACCGCCAAGATCATCCAGGTAAGCAAAGAGAAGTATCCGGGCATGGATGACCCTTTCGCTACCGGCATTGGCCCGGCTGGAAGCACTATCTTTCAATTGACGGCGGCATGGATCTGTGAAAAGAAAGGGTGGACCGATCAGGCAACCACACTCACTCGCGGCGCCAAGTTTTGGGCCAACCCACAGGTTCCCAAATTTGATCCAGTTCAATTGTTTAAAGAAGGCTACGCAGGTCAGAACTTTGCGGCATTAGTGGAGCAACTCGAGCAGCCATTTCGAAGCCGACAAGAAATGCTTCCATGCTTCGAGCAATTCTTGAATCGTTACGGAGGCATGAACGAACCGGCGGATGCGAAGGATGTGGTAGCGAAGCTCCGCCAAATGGTTGGTGAAGATAAGGAGCACAAATCAACCGCATCGCTCACCAAGCCCACCCAAGAGCAGCAAATCGCGGAGGATATTTGGCAACTTCGCAACGAGCACAATATGTTCGATGACTCAGGCAAGGCTCATCAGGACCTCGTTACGGTTGGAATCCCAGCTGTACCCCGACTGATTGCCGCATTACACGATGACCGATTCACCCGGCAGTTCTTCTACCAAGATTCTGGCCCTCGCGCTGCCCCCGATGGACCGAGAGTGATGCGCGTTTCAGATATAGCCCAACAGGCCCTCGAGTCCATCTCGCACTCATCCTTCCGGCCCTCCAACTGGAACGACAAAGCCGCAATCGAAAAGGAAGCGAAAGCATGGTTCGCATCCTATAAGGGGAAGGGGAAAGAGCGGTCCTTAATTGAAGGGACCCTCCGTGCCGATTCGAGCTCGCCCGAACAGGCCGCCGAACTCGCACGCAGCTATCCCAAGGACGCCATTCAGCCCATATCTCAGGCCTACGCTAAGATGTCCGATAAGTCATTGCGATCAAACCTAATCGGCTCGGTAGAGTCGCTCCCCTCCACAGTGTCGCGACCGTTTTTACTCAGGGTCATCCATTCGGATAAGTTCCAGCAAGCTCGGGTCGAGGCGATAGAGCAATTGGCGCGATTCGAGCCGGAAACCGCTGTGCGAAACATGGTCTTCGAATGGACACGAATCGATGGCTCCGAGGAATTCCCTTTAACCTCTAATTCCATCTCCGGCTTTCTCCTCGAGTCAGGAAGGAAGCAAGGGATTCAAGCCATTCAGGATGGATTTCGTAAACGTAATCCTCAAATACGACAGGAAGTAATTAGTTTCTTTGCCGAGGGCTTCCGAAGCAACTGGGGAATCAACTTTCCGAATGTTCCTACCGCCAAAGCCAGCCCAGGTCAAAGGGCTGAATTCACACGTTGCGCCGAGGACCTACTTGGCTATGAGTTGAACGACCATGAACGGTGGGGTGGCAGTTATAGCAGCGCAGATGTAACTTTTTCCGCTCCCGAGTTGAGCGAAATGAGTTGCTATGCCCTTTCGAATTTTCTTCCCACGATTTACAAGTTCAAGAAGACAAGCTCCTTTGAGGAGCAAGAACAACAACGGGTCGCGTTCCTGAACATTTATCGCCGCCGGAGAGGTTTATCTACGATCGTGTCCGACACGAAACTGAAGGAGAATGTCCTTTCGGCAACGGAGATGAAGCCACTCATCGAAAGGCTGGGGGCGGGCAACGATCGCACTGCCCCTCAATCCGTTCTTGCAAAGGGACTACCTGCGCTACATGCCCTCTTACTCTCGATCAAGAACGAAAAGAACGAAACCACAAAATCTCGGCTCCTTGCGGTCGCCCGTCCGCTCTCGTGCACTCTGTCGTCGGTCCAGCTCTTCCCAGGTGCGAGCCCGAGCGAAAATAACCTTGCAAACCGGCTTCGAAAGAGCGTGGGCACGATCTTCAATACCGAGGGTCTCCTTGAGTTCATCGAGACGATTGCAAAGGAGGTAGTCAGCAAAAGCACTCGACCGGTTTCTGTAGTGGTGCAGCGAGATGCGTCAGGTTCGGGCTTCGTCGTAAGCCTGATGTACCACTCGATGAAACTACAAGGATCGGCCGGAGTTATGCTAAATGGCGAAACCATTCGTGGATTGGGTGGCGGCGACGCGTCCAGCTTCATCGGCGCGCAGGATGACTACATCCCCTCTGGAATCAAACGCTGCATCGAATCTGCTCCCGACACCAACGTGACGATTCAATACGAGATGGCCATCCCTTGGCATCAAGACACTTCGTCCCGAGGCACACGGTCGAAGCACTCGTGAAGGTGTTGGGTGTTCTTTAACGACAGTTACACCTGACACCTACCACGAATCTGTGCCCTTAAAACCTTATTCCGAGATAGACGCCGAACCCACTGAGTTCGGGACGAGAACTGAAGAAGTATTTGGCTTGGATGAACATTGGCGTTGGCATGTTGCCAAATTCGTAAGTAGCGGCGACCTGCTCGCCGATTCCTACGCCAGTTGAGGTTAAGTCACCGGAGTTTCGGAAGTCCGGTCCAATGCCGGCCGAATAAACCATCTGGCCGGCGCGCAAGTTATAGGTCAACGCAACCGGAATGTCGCTGTCGCTGCCGTGGTAGTAGTAGTCGGCTGAGAGACCCAAGTAAGAGTTGAGGCCGGTACCCGGAACGCTTGCACCGAAACCGCTTAGCTTGAGATCGGCGCCAAATACAAACCATGTGCTGCTAAGGTTCTGAGCAAGGTTGTTGGACGGGAAAAACACTCCGACACGCGCCGACAGGCCACTGGCGCCATTGCTCTGAGCGTTTGCCGCCGCCATCGATGCTCCGGCAACTGCGATCATTCCGAGTTTCATATACATCTTGTTTCTCATTTGCGAGTCTCCATTTACTGATCCAGATAGATTTGCATAGGCTTAGAAAGGTTCCGAAACTGTGATTTTCAAAGACCTCACACAACAAGAGAGGACCGCAGATTGAACCTGCGGCCCTCTTTCAAAAGTCCCAGCGACTCGTTACTGTTTGGTTGTCACGGTTGCAGTTACCGACATCCCTGTTCGTAACAGGTCCATGTTCGGCTGGTCGTGGTCGAGGACGACTTTGACCGACACTCTTTGAACGACCTTAGTGAAGTTTCCTGTCGAATTGTCCGGAGGTAAGAGCGCAAAGGTGGAACCCGTGCCTGCTGAAATGCTCTTTACTTTGCCCTTGAAGGTTTTTCCAGGAAATGCGTCAACATCGACGTCTACTGGCTGACCCACCTTGAGGTCGCCGAGCTGGGTCTCCTTGAAGTTTGCGGTTACCCACATATCCTCATCAGGGACGATCGCCATCATGCTGCCACCTGGCTGAACGAGGTTGCCAGTCTCCACCGTGCTTTTGCTGACGCGGCCGTCCATCGGAGCTACGATTCGAGTGCGGGCCAAGTTTATTTCCGCATCGTTCAGAGCAGCCCGAGCCTGTTCGACTTTTGCGTTCGCCTGAGCCTGCGCAGAGACGCTGACCTGCACCTGAGTTGGCCCCTCGTTCGCTTGCTGGAGTTGACCGTTCGCTTGAGTACCTCGCGATTTGGCCTGAGTTACCGCTGCTTGCGAAGATTGCACTTGCGCTTTGTACTCATCGATGGCCTCGGTCGCGGCGATCGCCGTTTCGTGCGATGCATCGAGTTGTGCCTTTGCTTGCGCGACCGCGGCTTCCGCGGCGGGCAGTTGATTCTTCGCTGACAGCAGGTCCGATTGTCTCTGGGAGACCACTGCCTGAGCTTCCGCTACCTGCTCCTGGGCCGCTGCTACTTGGGCATTTGCCACCCCGGCTGCTGCTCGGGACTGGTCAGCCGCCTGACCGCTGATTGCCCCTTGCTTGAAAAGCGTATCGTTTCGGTCCGCCTGCTTCACCGCGTTTACCGCTGTCGCCTTGGCAGCGTCGACGTTCGCCTTGGCCGTATTCACGGCTGCCTTGGCGGTATCAAGCTGAGCATAGGCACTCGAGATCGCATCGTAAGCCTTCTGCTTGTTGGCGTTTGCTATCGCCACGTTTGACTGAGCACCATAAATACCTGCATTTGCGCCGCTGGCTTGTGCTTTTGCCTGTGCTACGGCGGCCCTGGCCTTGGCCAGATCAGCTACCGAACTGAAGACGCCACCTTTCGATTGGCCAACGACTCCCTGGGCTTGAGTCACTTGTGCGGTAGCTGTCTGCTGAGCCAGACTGACCGATGCCTTGGCTCCGCTCGCCTCCGCGATCGCGAGATCGAGGTTTGCCTTTGCTTGAGCGACCGCCGTCTGGAACGACGAAGGATCAAGCTGCACGAGTAGGTCTCCCTTCTTCACATGCTGGTTATCGCTAACCGGAACTGAGAGAACGGTGCCTGAAACCTGAGGCGCGATCTGCACCACGTCGGCGGTGATGGAAGCGTCATCGGTGCTCGTATGACTGGATGACCAGACAACGAATCGAACTCCCATGACAACCGCAACGATTGCGATCACGCCGAGGATCGCGAAGAACAGCGGCTTGCGGCTCTTCTTTTGATCGTCTTCTTGACTCGGAGCGACGATATCGGTCGGTCCAGGTCCCGCTTTATGATCGGATTCTTTTTCTTTTTGCGCTACGGTACCCATTGGTTATTATTTCTTCACTGACTCGATCGAAGTTCGAGTCACCCTTCTTGCATTCTTCGTTGTTTCGTGCTGCGCCGTTTGCATGGCCGAATCACTCGAGACCGACTTCACTAAAATATCCACCAAAAAGCTGGCTCGGTCCATCAACTGACTGCGATCACCCAGTTGTCGCGGACTAAGGGAATGCGGAAGCAGCGAGTTCGTTGCATCCAAAAATGCCTCCGCCACTCGAAAGGGCTCTTCCAGAACGAACTCACCGGTGGTCCTCCCTTCGATAAGGACCTCGGCGAAAATCTTCGCCTCGTTCGATAGGTATTTGGCCCGTCGTTCAAATAGCTGAGGTCGAAGGTCGATCAAAAGGTCGTCGATGCCTTGCTTATGTCCCTGTACGCACTGGAAACGGTACATAACGCGTTCGACCAACATCTGTCGCAGTCGGTTTCGTGCCGTTTCCTTCCCTCTGAGGATCTCCCGCAAGAATGACTGCAGTCGTACATTCTGCCGATCGATAAATGACAGTGCCACCTCTTGCTTGCTGTCGAAGTAAAGGTAGACGGTTCCCTTGCCGAGCCCTGCGTGCTTCGCCAGCTCATCGATCGTCATTTTCTTGTATCCGACTTCTTTGAGGAGTTCGGACGCCGAGTCAAGAATCAACTCGTGATTGTCCGCGCACTCTTTCGGCCTCGTTTGCTGCTTGGTGACCATTTTTCGTTTCTGGTCACAATATACCTCACAATTCTGAGGGTCTTCTTCGACTTTCGATGGCCTGGTCGGTAGCGAAACGGGCGATCTGGGTAGCAATCAATCCATCGCGACCTAGAGGTAAGTGACCGGGATCACCCGTAACCAATGCGCTAGCAAAGGCCCCGTGCATTCCGTGAAAGTTCTTTTCACTGGCACCTGGAACCCGGATCGTGCCTTGACCCTGCCTTGCCTCGAGAACGTACCCATCACGGTCATATCGAATGACTCCACCGGTACCAATCAAGTGATAGGAGAAGTGAGGGGCCGGCTCTTTGACGGTGTGACCATAAGTGAAGCTCATCTCAACCATTGTATGGGCGCCTTGACGATGGTCCATGTGAAGATACACATGGTCAGGCGCCTCATAGTTCGAGACCCAAGCGCCATGAGCAACAATTCGATCGACCTCATCGCCAAGCCACCACCGGGCCAAGTCGATCTGATGAACCCCACAATCGACCATCGGCCCCCCCTCTATCATTCGACCGTGCCATCGAGGACTTTCAATCCATTCGCCTGCCGAGTTCTGTTCGAACTGACCGTGAAGATCCCATAGGTAAATCAATCGCAGCGATCGAATCTCGCCAACGACGCCTTCTTCGATCCACTTCTTGATCTGAAGCGACACCGGGCTGAATCGATAAACGAATCCCGTGAAGAGCATCCGACCCGCTGCCTCCATCACCTCGATTGCCGCCTCCGACTCGACATCGTCCATCGCCAGAGGCTTTTCACATAGCACGTGACACCGATGTGCGGCCGCAAGCCGGATGTTTTCTAAGTGAAACGGAGCGGGAGAGCTTATGACCACCGCGTCCAAGCCAGCATCAAAAAAAGCTTCCGCTTCGGAAAATGAAGGTGGGTTTCCATGACGTCCGGCCACTAACGCCAAGCGCTCTGGATTGGGATCGAACAAGGCGGCTAGTTCCAGCCCGCTCGTATCCAAAATAGCGGGCAGGTGGCCGTAATCGGCCACCACGCCACATCCCATCACTCCAACCCTAGCCATCCGGGGCTGAGTTTACTGGGTGATCGCAAGCCGAAACTCAGCTGCCAATGGTCTCCACGACCGGCCCTTTGGATCGCGTGTTGCCCCGAAGCGCTTTCCGCAAGATCAAAATCACGGGTATCCAGAACGGTGAGAACGCAACCGTCCACATCAGAATGACGGTCAGGACTCGAAGTGCCGAACTAGACGCCGAAGTGGCGCCTGCCCAAGACTGAGTCATCCAATTCGGATCGCTGGGAGGCTGACTGACAACGGAGTCCTGCTCCAAGGTCAAGGAGATCGTCGATAAGGCCGCAAGTCCAGCCGCTGACTTTCGCTGAGCAGTAATCTCCTCGATTTGAGTTCGAACACTCGTAAGCTGTTGCTGGATGTTGAATACTTCCTCGAGTTGCGTCCGCCCACGAAGCATGTTGCGGTAGACCTCTTCCTGTGCGGTGAGCGTCTTGAGCTGCGCATCCAAATCTACGATCTTGCCCGTCACATCTTCCGAGCCGATCGTTTTAGATAGCCGAACTCCAAGGGTCTCGAACTTCGATATAGTCGAGTCAAAGGTGGATACGGGCACCCGAAGCGAGATTTTGAGAACCGGATGGTCGGATGCCAGGTCGGTGCTGGTTGCCGATTCGGTATATCCACCCGCATCCGTGACGATCGAGGAAACAGTCTTTTCGGACTTTTCCACGTTCTTCACCCGGATGTCGAGATCGGCCTTCCGAATCACTTGCCGTGGTGTCACAACGGGCGCTGTGTTTGGAGTCCGGTAGCCGGCAAGCGTCGTTCGAGGCGCCCCGGGTCCAACGCCATTCAGTGGGGTCTTCGCCGAATCCGATGCGGTTTCCGCCTTCATCTCCCGCTGTATATCCTTATTCGCCGAGGCTTGAACCTCGGGTGCGGCGGTAGACGAGGCATCGTCGGCTTTGCTGCAACCGCCTAGTCCGGCCGTTGCAATCAAAAGGGAAAGAATGAGTACCGCGCCTTTGCGGAAATCATAGGTTGTCATCGTTGAATCACACTCCTGTCAAGAGATGGTGGTGAGTGACAAACGAAAAGGGTCCGGTTCAATAGAATTGAACCGGACCAAGAATTTTTGAATCGAAGAGTTAGTGGGTCGTAGCGCTGTCGATGCTGGCCGAAGGCTGATTGGCCGGAGCGTTCGATTTTCCGTGACCGGGAGCTGCATCTCCGCCCTGTTCTCCAGGCTGCTGGCCGGTTCCCTTCGCTGGTCGGTCGAGTCGAGCATCCACCTTCTGGGGCGAATTCACATCGGCGCCCAGTCCGTACCGAGTCTTCAGCTTCGTGCCACCCGACGCATAGGCAATTCCCCCATTTCCGTAAGGATCGCCGTTCGCCTCGGGAGCTCCCGCCGCTTTCTGCTCCAATCGCTGCTCTGCGTAGTCCACCGGAGTCGTAGATTTTTCAAAGCTCTCGACTCCCTTGAACCGGCAACCGCCGATCGTCGCGACACCCGCAACTGCGGCGACCATCACCCAATATTTTCGCATCGTCATAAAACTACCCCGTCGGCGGCTCGTCCTGCCTGGATGTTGGCCTTAGAAGGAGACGTCAACCGTCTCCTCTTTGCCCGTTACGCTGCTCTTGTAAAGCGCATCGAACACCGCATTGAGGATCAAACCGTTTTCTCCAGGAACAGGAGACGGCTTGTCGTTGAGTATCGCATCTACAAATGCCTGAATCTCTGCTGTGTGAGCAGAATCCACGTTCGGAATGTTCGCCGGTTTAAGGTCGAATAGTTGCTTGTCCTGCTCGGTGTAAATCCGAACTGAGTCGTCTCCCCCATATGGCTTGACCACTGCCCCCGCCTTCGTTCCGAAGAGTTGGGCCTGGAACGGATCGCCGTCCAAGTTGCTCATGAACGAACTCTCAAGCACCACGACTGAACCGTCGTCGAACTTGATCAATCCGACCGCAAAGTCCTCGACCGTGAACTTTTCGCGATCGTAGCTTCCCCAATAGTTGAACAGGTCCGGATTCTTACCGAGGGTGTCCCAGGTCTTTCCGGAAGCGCTGACCGGTTTCGGATAGCCCATTAAGAAAAGTGTGAGGTCGAGGATGTGGACCCCGATGTCGATCAACGGTCCGCCCCCCTGCTTGTCCTTGTCGATGAACACGCCCCAAGCTGGGACTCCACGGCGTCTCAGAGCCTGTGCGCGAGCGTAGTAGATGTGGCCCATGTTGCCGTTGTCAACATACTCCTTCATGAATCGGAGCGGACCGCTGAAGCGGGACTGAAGCCCGACCTGAAGGATCTTCCCGGATTCTTTAGCGGCGCGGCACATCTCCCGGCATTCGTCGGCGTTCATGCCAAGCGGCTTTTCGCAAATGACGTGCTTACCGGCCTTGAGGGCATCCACCGTCGGCTGCTTGTGATACTTGTTGGGTGTTGCAACCGACACCGCGTCGATCTCTGGATCGGCAAGCATTTCCCGATAATCGACGTATGTCTTCGAGATTCCGAACTTGTCGGCGGCTTGCTTCGCGATATCCGGATTGACGTCGCAGGTAGCTACCATTTCGCACAGCTCTGGGATGGATTGATATCCCTTCATGTGGCAGCCCTGGGCAATTCCCCCGCTACCAATGATTCCGATCTTCAGTTTCTTAGCCATTTTTCGTGTTCAAACTCGCCCTTCCTAGGACGGCACTGAGATTACCGAAAAGCAGGCCCGAAGTGGGGATAGCGTTCCATCGCCTGAGAGGCAAGCCCCTCGAACGCTATCCGAAGCCGAAACGCTTCACCTCAACTTTCTGCCAAAAAAAAGGCAGGCATGCCAACCTACGTTTACGAGTGCAGTTCCTGTAATAAGCAGTTCGAAATTCAACAGCGTATTACCGAGGGTCCGATCGATACTTGCGAGTGCGGTTCGACGGGTACGGTCAAGCGCATTATTCAGCCGATCGCGGTTGTGTTCAAGGGCTCAGGCTTCCACATCAACGACTACACGCCGTCCAAGAGCGACGGCGCCGCTCCCAATTCTGAACCGACCACTCCGGCTACTTCCGAATCCAGCGCGGAAACCAAGTCCCCCGAGACTCCAACTTCGACTCCCGCCGCAACCGAGTCCACCTCCGTTGCACCGGCTGCGGCCACTCCGGACACGAAATAGGCGTCTTTGCTGAAAGTTCGAGCGGGTTAACGTCCGGTCGAAAACATCGAATCCAGAAGACCGTTGTTTACCTTGATCGAATCGTAACGCGTCGATCCGGCAACCTTATTCTCGACGTTACGGACGGTGATCTGAGTCGGCACCCAAACCCCGTTTACTTCTTTGGGGTTCTCGTAGAAGAAGGTGGCGATTTCGGCTCCATACCGGTTGTACCATTCGCGCTTCGTCGTGATCTTGTGCACGGGATCAATCCAAACCCGGTAGTGAGCCGTCTCGGTTCGGTCGACATAACTGATGTCGAACACTGGCTCTCCGGTTTCCCGATCCATTCTTTGATACTTGGCATTGAAGAAGCCATTAAACAGACTCGGGACCAATAGGCCGAAGTCAAGGGCGGTTTCTCGACGCGATGGCTCGGTAGTGATGTCTTGCTTTGAGGAGACGCCAGGCGCCTTGATTCTTAAAGATGGGCCGTTGTACGTGATCGAGACAGTCGTATCCTCGACTACCGAATCCACACGTAGCTTGAACGGCTCCTTGAACCAGACGGTTGACTTATCGAAAACGTAGTTCTGAGCGTAATCCTTCTTTATCTTCCGCAGTTCGTTCTGGTTGGCGCTAAGCACTCTGGCCGTCACGGTTAAATCCTTTAAGCCAGGTTGCAGGTAGTCCTGGATCGACTTCTCGCCACCCTGTGCGGACATCAGTAACGAAAGAGGCGCTATGAACATCATCAGAATTAACTGTACGTTCGTTGACCTGCTGAAGTCTCCGCCCAAGAGGCATTTGCCACATTGAAACGTTCAAACCGGTAAAGCCGTTGATCAGAATTGGAGGACTATTCGGCCAACTTGCTTCGGTTCTGCTTCCAATCCTGGATTCGCGACTGGATCTTTAATGCGGCCATGGCGCCCAGGCCCTGGGGCGTGTTTCTCGCAATCACCAAGCGAGAGGTCGTACGCTCGTTGTTGGCCCAAGTTTGCTTGTACTCTTCTTCGCCCTTCATAAAGTCGAACTCCATAGGCCCTTCCTTCAAACCGTCCTTGATCGCCTCAGCGATCAAGACCTTTGTCGGATGAAACTTGCCCACTTCGGTGTCGAATCCGCTGCAGTGATAGTAAATTCGACGCTTGTCCGCAATCGTAAACAGGGCCCCCGCCGGTTTGTCGTCGAGCCACAGAGTATAGAGCCTAAGCTGCCCCAAGTCCAAAAAGCCGCGTGCCCTCAGCCGAAATCCTTCTCGTGAAGCCTCATTCGAAAAGTGTCCCGAATGCCCCTTTGCTTGCCATCGCAACGAGTGCAAATCGAAGAGCGCGCTCAAATCCTCATCCAAGGTCTCCTGCGTCGATCGTCGAAGGTGCGAACTCTTGAAGTGCCGTTGCCTCCTACCCTCGGCGGACCGCATCTGGTAGGCAAGCTTCTTACCGAGATGGTCCTCGTACTCTTTCCACGTTTTTGGAATCTCAACTCGAAAGTAGACGTGATGAGGAACAATCGCAATCGATTTCTGTTTGAGCAGGGGTGTCAATTCGGCAGGCTTGACCACATTCCCACTACCATCCGAAAAGACCGACATCAAAACGCTTTCCGGAAGGAGGGTGCGAAAATCACAAATGTCCCACTCGCTTTGCCTTCTGTTGAGTTGCTCGAGGAGGGATCCTACCGCTTCCAACTCTTTGCCAGGCTGGGCGACAATGTCCTCATAGTCCGCCCCGAGTAAGCGGATGGTTTTGGTTGTGTTGCGATTTCGGAACTCGAGTGGAGCGTAACCACACCCAAGGTCAAGAAGCCAGTTGGATCGTTCGTCCGCTTCTCCGCGGGGCCAAATCCATTCTGGGCGAGAGAACGGGGTTACTCGATTATTGTCGTCGAAATAGAGTTGCCACTTATTCCGCAACTGTTGGTACACGGCTCATTGTATCTTCTTTGGTTCTCCCGCTTCCTCATGCCAGCCGTGCACGCGCACAAACCGAGCCAAGCGTTAAACTCGCCAAGCTCGGTTAAGCAGACGAAATTGGGAAACACTACGGGGTCTTCTTGAGGCCGGCCAGATAAGCCGTCAATTCTGCGTCGGTGGATGGAACTTTGGTCTTTCCGTCCACGATCGCCTTCGACTCGTCGGCGACTTTCTTGATGTTCTCGGGGCCGATCTTGTCCTTTGTGAATTCAAAGTCCGTTAGGCCAACACCGCCTGACTTAAGATCGAACCGCTGAGTCCCGGCCGTAAACTTGCCATCTTTCACATCCTTAATGGTGTCGAAAACGGCAACGTCGACGCGCTTGACCATTGAAGTCAGCACGTTGCCCTTCGCGACCGAATCCTGGTTGCTATCCACTCCGATCGCAAACTTATTGGCATCCGCCGCCGCCGAGATGACTCCTAGACCACAACGACCGGCTGCGTGATAGACGATATCGCAACCACCGGTGAACAGCGAGGAAGCCATGAGCTTTCCGGTGTCGGTCGCATCCCAGCTCTCGGTGTACTTGATTCCAGTCGTATCAGTCGCTGGGTTGGCAGTTTTTGCACCGGCAACGTAACCGACTTCAAACTTCTTGATGAGTGGGCCGGTTTCCCCACCGACGAATCCAATTTTGTGGGTCTTGCTGACAAGCGCGGCGAGATATCCCGCGAGGAAACTTCCCTCTTGCTCCGAGAAAACGAGCGAACGGACGTTTGGAAGGTCGACCACGTCGTCCACTATTGCGAATGAAACGTCCTTGTGCTTCGGAGCAACCGTCTTAAGGGCGCTCTCCTGCTTGTAACCGACCGCGAAGATCAGGTTGCACCCCTTCTCAACGAGTCCCTCCATGTTCGACTCGTAGTCCTTCTCGCTAGTACTGTCAACCGTCTTTACATCGGCCCCGAGTAATTGGGCGGCTCGCTGAACGCCGGCGTTCGCGCTGTCGTTAAACGATTTGTCTCCGATGCCGCCAGTGTCGAACACAACGCCCACCACCAGCTTCTTAGCAGAAGATCCGGTTGGCGTCGATCCGCCACTCGACGAACTGGTCGTCGTCCCGCCGCCATTGTCGCAACCTGCGATCGCAACCGCCGCCAAAAGCCATACAAAATTCCGAATCCTCATGACATAGCCTCCGATAAGGGATGGACCCTCAAAGTACAAAGCCCCAACCGGGGTAAACTGCGTGATTATGGCGCATGGACCTTGTTAGTCCATCATTATCGCCGCCCGATTTAGGAGACCGCACGTTTGATCACAATCCAACTCACGAAGCTTGAGAGCGCTTTAGACCAGATCCGCAAGACGCAGCCGAAACTGCTTGCCGCAGATGCCGCCCTCATCGCAACCGCGCTTTCGGTGACCGGCCGACATGCGGTCGCCATCTACGAAGCAGAACAATTCGTTTGGCCAGAAGACTATGAGCGCCTTACGAATTCGATGGTAACGCAGATCGAAATGGTCAACGAGGCAATCGAGCACAACGCGCCTAAGCGTGGATCGAAATCGACAGTTGAAGAGGAACCGGTTATCGTTACCGTCGGTCTCATGCCGAACCTGACTGCCGGTGAGCAAGTGCTCGCTGAGCGTGACGATCTCAAAGTAGTCCTAAGCGACATTCTTCAAGAAGGCGTCGAGTTTGTCTATGCCAGTACCGACATCGGTTGGCAGTGGGCACTCGACCGGGCCAATTGGAACACGATTAGCGGGAACGAAATCAGCCGGCGCATCAAGATCAAAGCCAGCTTTACGGAAGGCGCGGTCGGAATCGAAATGGGAGTCGGCGGCCCGAAGAAAAGACCAAGTCGTGCCAAGGGCGCCGTCGAGATCGAACCCGAACCAACTGTCGACCTAGAAGTCGAGCTCGCTGAATAAAGAGCTATGTTGTCCCTTCGACTCCCGGACTGATTGAGGGGACAACCGGTTCGAAAGCGAATACGGTGTATGTGCGGGACTACGCATTCGGCGGGCTGCTGCTAAACGGTGTCGTCGGTTTGGCCGAGTCTGCCCAAATAACGCGTTCTCCTTTTAGAACCGCACTCAGTAGTTGTCCTGTCACTTCCGCATCCCCTCGATGCCCGGAGTCCGTGATTTCGTCAAATTCGGATTTTGCTTTGGCTAGCTGGGCTTGAAACGGCTTTTGCTGAATAGCAAGCGATAGAGCCAGGTCAATATCCAAAGCGGGTAGAAGATCTTTTTTGACGAGGTCCGGGTTACTCTGGTAGATTGCAAGGCCCTGGTTGATGGTGGTTTCAGCCTGAGCAGCAAGTTCCTTCGAGTCTTGTTTCAACTTCGGGTCGGCATGGTGCTGCTCGATATATGCGCCATTAAAGCTGGCACATAGCGCAAAAGCTCGAGATGCAATCCCATCCGCTTTCGACTTGATGGCTTCGATCTCCCTCACCAACTCACTCGCCGAAGGAGCCTTGGGATGTTTCTTAGGGTCCGTTGTGGGCTTGACCGGTGGCAGGACCGGTTCTTTCGAATGTCCTTCCCTAAAATTGTTAATTCCGAGCCCCGCGAGAATACACACGACTACTCCAAGTGCGACGAGCGACTGATACTTGAATCGACTTTGTCGGACGGCTACGAGGCTAAACGTCGCGGTAAGGTTTATGTCTTTCGTGACCGTGAGTTCTAGCTTGGGATTTGTACCAGACGAATCTCCCGACCACCCTTTGAAGACTGAGCCCGCGTTAGCCTGCGCCGACAGAACAATCGAAGATCCGTATTTGAATGCACCTGTTCCTGTTACTGAACCCAGACCTGGCGGGTCGACCGATGCCCTCACGGTTCCGAGTGGGACGGGAAAGGATTTGTCTTGCTCCACTGGTGCCCCATCGGGAACAAGCCCCCCGGTACTGGGGATCGTGCTCCGTGGATGAGCACGCAACAGATTGACCAGCCCATCCAGCGCCCCCCTGACGCGCCTGGGCCTCTGTTCCGGATCGAGATGAGTCAATGACTCATACCATTCGGAACTGATGACTTCTGGGTGCATGGCCCCAACAAGCTTCCCTAGTGCATAGATGTCACTGGATATCGTAACGCTACCGCTTACTCGAACCTCGGGAGCGAGCAACGTTCGGCAAACGTCTCTCGCCTCCTCCGACCCGGAGTCGATCAGCGGTGCGTACCCGAATTGGCAAAGGGCCGTCGTCTTTCCTGCAACCGAGAAGGCCTTATCGTCAACTAAACCGTGACAAAGTCCACTCTTGTGGAGTTCAAAGAGACCTTCGAACGCCTGTTCCCAAATCTCTATCCTCTCATCTACCGATGTGATCTCGCGGAATGCATCGCCTAACCCCCTTGCTTTCACCTCTCTATAGCAAATCAATGCAGGAAGGTTCGTTTCGGAAAATACTTGGGTCGGGGCGTCAATCAATGCCTGGTTGATCGCCATCACTCTCTCCATGTACTCCAGCAAACTTGAAGCAGAATGGGGCTCGATATGGCTCTTAAGCACCCAAATATCGAACGACTGGTTTGAACTGTCATGGCCCTTGAGACGATCGAATGCCGCATCGCCTGCACCGATGGAGGTAATAGTGTACGTACGAACAAGCTGCTGACCGACTAGGTAGTTCATGGCATCAATCATGCAATCTTAAAATTCCCGACACTTCGCTGTCCATCGATATCGACTATGACGCTAAGTGTTTGCTGCGGGCTAACCTTCAGAGTTATCTTCACTTTTGTTTCGCCTTTTGGACGTGGCTTGAGACCCTCGACCTTGATTGTTCCAACATGTGAATTATCGGATACTAGCTTCGAGGATCCCTGGAATAGATTGATATCGAGAGAGGTCATATTATCGGCATCAGTCCGGAAGATCTGCATAATCTCACACGGGGCCTGGCGGTTCGCCGGAATTAAGGCGTAGAAACCACCTCCCGACGTTTCCACCCCCAGGGCATGACATGTCCTCGTGACGATTTCTACTTCCTTCCCTAGCAAATCCGGATCATCAAGGTAGGCCGCATAGATCGCGGCACCCTGAGCGACTGCGGTTACATCTTTGATCGTGGAGTAGATCTTGTCCTTTCCGATCGCCTGATCGAGCATCTTTCGAATGCATGCAAGTTTGCTCGAGCCCCCCACACGAATTACCCGATCAACCTTTGCCGAAACTTCGTGCGGTTGGATTCCTGCGACACTCCAAATCTCCGAAATCATATCTTCGATCCTCTTAATGTAATCGGCGAGAATCTCTTGCAAGTCGTCCTGCGTCACATCAAACTCGGCGCCCTGTCCTGGAACGATGTCCGATATCGTCACGGTTTCTATCGGCGAGGTCGTTAGGCTAATTTTCGTGCTGATAGCCTGATCCAGCAACTTCTGCCTAGCGATTCGCTGTGGCCTTGGCTCCAGATGATCGAGATTGATCCCTGCTCGTTTCAAAAAAAGGTCGACGATTCGATTGTCGAAATCCATTCCGCCAAGTCGGTCGTCCCCACCCGTTGCCAGAACCTCAAACCGAATCTTTGCCGCCGTATGATGCAACCGAAAGAGCGTTAAGTCAAACGTACCGCCACCAAGATCAAAGACTAAGATTGTCTCAGTGTGCTCTGTTGCGCCAAGCTCTTGAGCACGTTGCCAGGCATAGCCGATCGAGGCCGCAATTGGCTCCTGCAAAATGGCTCTACAGTTGATGTCGGCTAACTCAGCGGCTTTCCGAGTGCTTTCACACTGATGGACCTTAAAGTAATAAGGGACTGTTACGACACTGCTTAAGATCTTTGAACCAGGCACTTTGGAGAGCGCATCCGATTTCAAGCGCTTCAAGATCTCAGCAGACACCTCGATCGGCGTGGTTTTCTTCGGTCCAAGCGTCATCGTTTGCTCGCCGTCGTCCATCATCCGCTTTACACCAATGACGCCAAATGGAGGATTCAGCAATGTACGTTTGTAGGCAGTATCGCCAACAGTAAATGTGTTATGTGGTTCTTCATAAAAGACCACCGATTGGGTGGCTTCGTTCCCCTTAAGGTCCTCAACAATGGTCGCTGCTCGTCCATTCCACTGCCCGACGCTACTAAAGGTAGTCCCTAAGTCAATACCTAGAACTAAGTTTTTGCTGTAGTCCATCAATTAGCGCTCCTTGGGTTCTTCACAATAATGACCTGCGCCATTCGGATTGTCCTTTGAGGAATACTCTCGGTTTGCCTTTGGTATCCGTTCCTCGATACTGACAATACAGTTTCGTCTGGCAGCGTCGATTCCGGTTCAGAATCGAACGGTTCCTGCGACTCATAGTCGATCAAAGTCCCACAGGATACATTCGTTACCGTGATGCCGATCGTTGTAAGTGCGAGTAAGAATTCCTTTCTCACGGAGCCATACACCCCTAAGATGATGTTGGCGAACTCGTTTGTGCTTGTCCCGTGCTCCGGTTCCAGTAACGGTTTGGCATATGTCTCTCCGTCGTCGAGACTATCCACGATAGGCAGGAGGTGTCTCGATACGAAATCGATCAGATCCTTTGTGATCTTCTTTCCTGCCTCTTTCGGTAAGGTCACCAGGCTGTATCGTGCTAGGGAGGCACTTCGGAGATCTTCCTTTATGCGCGTTCGTGCTACTTCGGCAGATTCGGCCGCTGTGGCGATCGTGAGGAGTGATTGTTCCGTTCCGCGAACGGCCGGCATATCCCAACTAAGAGGCAAATCGATTGGAACGATTCGCCCTTCAAGACGTTTGATCATCTTTGAAATAAGAGCTAAACTCTGCAATCTGCTTTCAATGAGAACGCGCGAAGCATCTGGCACGTCTTCAGGCAACGGTGGTACTTGGCTTAAGATCTCAATCGATGCTTCCGACGAGTTTGAAAGTTGGTCATAGAATCTCACGGCCTCTTGCCTAACCGCCTCACAATTCTGAATGTGCAGAACCGTTTCCGCGTTATCCTTTTCGCATTCAGCCATTTCTTCGCCGAGTGCGTCGTGGACTAGGCCAGCGATGATGCTTTCATCGAACGCAGCCGGTTCGGTGGTGAGTTGTGTCGACTCGAATTTGTCATCGAGATCCTCGACGAACGTCGGTAATTCGAGAACAGCAGGATCGGAAACACACTCGACGAAAGCCGTAGACGCGGGAGGTGAATCCTCGCACTCCACGCCTGATGCATCAGGCAGTGGATCGTCGTGGCCGACCGATTCCCCCGGTAGTGGTCGATCAGGTGTATTTTGGACCTGATCGACCACCGATGAAGCAGAATCTCCAGATTCTTCAGCGACGATCATCAATGAATCTTCTGGGCTGATGGGCGACAAGTCAGCCGATAAGTTTTCGGGAGGGTTCGTTAGGTCCCCAGTCTTGTACTTCCCTTCGATCCAATTCGCCAGGTCGATCAAAGTTTTAGTTGTCGTCCCATCACTAAGCTCTCGTAGATTCTTTGCAAATCGCTTCTCGACCAAGCTCGTTCGGGTTCCCAAAAGCTCGACGGCGTAGGGCTTCATTTGGTCATGTGCGTCGGCGACCGCGCGAAGGGCCGCGACTAAGTGATAAGCATTATCTTTAAGTTCATCCTCTTCGAATCGGTTCTGATTCGCAGCCATATCAACTCCTCTTGATCTCAAGAGCTTGAGCGGCTGTCGAAGAAGCACCGGACACAGTCAAAATGTTGTGCTGACTGAGTTCGAAGGTGACTTCAATGCGTTCTGCTCCTGGAGGCTTCGGAGGAATGCCGCCTAGATAGAATTCTCCAATGCAAACGGTGCCTTCGTCCGACGTATAGGTTGTCGCCTCGGATCCTTGATAAACGGTAATTCTTATCGACTCCTGCCCATCCTCCTGAGTCGTATAGGTGCGCGTAATCTTAAGAGGAACGTCGGCGGGAATGTCAGAGTTCTTTTCGATTATCCAACTCACTTTGCCTCCCATGACCTCTATTCCCAAGTGGTGGGAAGCAATGTTATGGAGGGCCATGCCTTGGGTCGGGCTACCTTCTGTCGCGGCCGTCTTCCATGATCCGTATATGGCAGCCCCACGGGCAACAATCGTATCGACGTCGGCATCCATGAAGGGCTTCTTGCCGTACATGGCCTCGAGCATTTTGCTCACGCACGGTACCTTCGTCGAACCGCCAACCATGATGATTCGATTGACATCTTCCAAAGTGAGTCCAGCGTCTTTAGTGGCCTGGTCGACAGCCGCCTTCGTTTCTTGAACAAGCGGTGCGATAGCTTCTTCAAACTGCTCTCGGGTGATGTCGATTTCGAGGCTGTGAACGACTCCTTGGCCGTCCACGATCAGATTCGAAATGCTAATGTCGGAGGTTGGAGCCGTCGTTAAATCGATCTTTACCTGCTCGCAGGCGGCCCTCAATTTTCCTCGTGCTTCGCGCAGCGACTTTGGAGTCATATCGCATTCGGCATTCTCGTCCAGGAGATCGAAACCTAACTTCTCATTGAGCTCTCTGACCGCGAGGGTCATCAACTTGGCATCAAAATCGTCTCCCCCCAGCTTTGGGATGCCGACCTTGGAAAGGACTCTCAGATGCCCGGTAGTTCCATCGGCCGCTCGCTCCGATTCAACCCGCATCACCGTAACATCAAATGTTCCCCCTCCTAAGTCATACACCAGGATCGTTTGTTTCACCTCCTTATCGACTGCATAAGCGATCGCAGCCGCAACCGGCTCTTCGATGAGGTCAACTACCTGGAGATTGGCTCTCTCGCCTGCTTCCCGGGTTTCCTTCTTTTGAACATCGGTAAAGTTGGCAGGTATACAAATCACCACTCTTTGCGGCGTGCCTTGAATGTCGAAGTCCTCTTGAGACTGAGCTTTTGCACATATCGCGCTAAGAACCTCGCCCGAAATATCCACGGCCGTGAATGTCTGGTCTGGAAGGGCCGAGAATTGTTTGGTCCACCCTGTGCCCAACTGACGCTTGATCGATGTTACGGTTTCATCCGGAAACATAGTGATGCCAGACTTTGCAGACTGCCCTACGATAATCTCTCCTCCGTCTTTGATTCGAATGACGGAGGGCATGGACTTTCGTGCGTCAAGCGGGATAACGCGGCTTTCACCCTTTGCGAACACCGCAATCGACGAGTTGGTTGTCCCAAGGTCGATTCCAAAGATAAACGGACTCTTTTCTAGTTCTATACCCATGCTCTTTCCTGTTCTCTGTCTCGGTAGGTTTCCGCGTCCAAATGGACGAGCCGCAGTCAGTTCTCTGATCCTTGGCTTCTTTCTTAGCCGAGTTAATTGATTGGTTCTTGCGATCGAGGCCCCGCTGGCACGGCCCCATGTTTCTTATTAACATGAGCCCCTGGCTCAGGTAGTTCGAATCGCGATTGTCTTTGTCTTCACAATGCCAGCCCTAACTAATTCGTCAACACGCTTCAGGTCGAGCGTTTCATCTGGCAGCAAAGCGTCGATCAAATGTCGATTGCTTGGATCGGACGGAAACTCAGCGGCCGTAAAGTGAAGAAGACCGTCATGATCCAGAGTAAACAGGCAAGCGATCGGTTTCTCCAACTCAAATGGTTGAGTAAGAGGCAACTCCAGTTCACCAAGCTTTGTATTCTTCTCCGGTACCGTGTCTTCTCCCCGATACACTTCGAATGCCACAATATCCTGGTACGGCCTCCGGGTAAATCCCAAAGTTGAGCCTCGACAGGGAATGCGAGATTGCCGGTTTATGATCGGCACGCAAATCAAGGTTCCAGCCTCGTTGAACATATCGACCGATAACGTGTGGGCTGTAACGTCTGCAAATTCAATCGGCGGGAGTCCCTTTTGTTCGGTGTTTCCTGGCACAGGTAACGCGGTATTGGCGGCGACAATTGCTGCCCCGTGGGATACGGCAAGATCGACCTTTTCCGCTGAGTAGGGCGGCTTGATCTCCTTGGCAACGAGTTCCTTAACCGCGCGATTCTTAGTCGAGCCGCCGACCAGGATAACTCGATTGATGTCCTCGGATGTCAGGCCCGCATCTTTGAGCGTGTTCCGAACGCAAACAACGGTTCGTTGAAGAAGAGGTGCGATCAGAGTGTTGTAATCGGTTAGGGTAAGCACCTCGTCGACTGAATTCCCGAGAACGTCAGTAACGATAATCTCGGCGGAATTCGCAGTCGACAGTTCTAGCTTCGCCTTCTCGCACTCTTCCTTTAGCTTCTGAAGAGCTAGTCGTGCTTTAGGTGACTTGTCGCCGAGAATGTCTTGGCCGGTCTTGGCTTTGATCTTTCCGCATAACCATGACACGATTGCGAAGTCGAAATCGTCGCCTCCGAGGCGGCTATCGCCTCCGACGGCTCGTACGGTGAAGTTGTTTTGCTTGATTGTAAGAATCGAAACGTCAAAGGTCCCTCCCCCAAGATCGTAAACCATTATCGTTTGATCGCGATCCTTGTCGAGTCCGTACGCAATCGCTGCAGCTGTCGGCTCGGGAAGAAGCCTTAAGACCCGTAGGCCAGCCCGTTCACCGGCTCGCCTCGTTTCCGCTTTCTGCTCTTCGTTGAAGTAAGCCGGGACTGTGATCACTGCTTCTTTGATCGCGACTCCAGTTGCTTCGCTCGCAACTTTCACGAGTCTCTCTAAAACCAGAGCCGCAATGTCTGTTGGACTAAGTCGCTTACCTCGTGCATCGTAACTCTTAGATGTTCCGATTTCACGTTTCGTCGAACCAAAAGTGTTGTCGGGGTCTGCCAACAAAGTTCCCTTGGCAGCTTGGCCGATTAAGACCTTCCCATCCGGGCGAAACGATACAACGGATGGCATGGCATCTCTGCCATCAATTTCGATAGTCTCGAGAGCCCCTTTTCGCCAAAGGGAAATGACAGAGTTTGTCGTCCCTAGATCAATTCCTACTGCGTATGACAAAGAAAAACTCCCTTATTTGCGTTGGACAAGGTCCAAGAGAACCCTGTGTCCGGTGACCTATCTAGTTCGATGAAAGTCGACATTTCATTGCGTTACCAATCCCAACAGTACCGACCACTGTTAGTTTTTGGTACCCTTCTTTTTGCTTCCGGAACTGCTCGAATTAGAACTAGACGAACTACCTGTTCCGGTACCCTTCCCACCAGGCCCACCTCCTTTCCCGCCGGATGCGCCTCCGCCTCCCTTTCCACCGGGTCCGCCAGGGGCGCCCCCGCCTCCCTTTCCACCAGGTCCATTTCCACCGGCAGGATGACCACCGCTTAGCCCATTGTGCATGTGGACCCAACTGTCATATCGCACCATTGCTTCCGGAGGTCGTTTGATCGGCCAGATGAAGAGACGGACGCGAGTTTCACCAGCGGGTCTGGCTGGTGGGATATATTCCTTGTCGCCAGAGTCGTCCCACATTTCGCTGGAGGCATCAAGAATTCGGTAAATCGGCTTGGCAATTGCCATCCGTGTTGACGGATCGAGAACGTGCTCTAGCGGGCGAAGAACAGACGTACGGGTTTGAATCGGAAAGGGATACTCTCGTTCAGTGGCCCTACCTGAGGCATCGATCGAAGTAAGAATCTCGAGGGCTTGGCACGTCGCCGAATCCTCGTGGAGTTCAGTGACCCTTGCGATCACGATTGGCTTTGATATAGAGCTCAGGTCGTTGTTGAATGCGGGAACATCTGAATTGAAGAGCTCCAACTCGGATCCAACAATCAGCCCCTGATTTGAACCGGCGTTAATTTCTAGCCTTCCACCTTCCGAGTCAATGGAAGTTAATCTGGTGGTGAACGTTGCCCTGCGGGTTAACTCTTGGGCAATCTGAACTGCGATGCTTCGCAAGGCCATGCGTTTGGCTCGTTCAACACCGCGATGAAACAGGCTGCCCAGTGACGCTGATCCGCCATTTGTGAGAATAGTCGGGATGGCTCGGCCAAGGAGCTTGGTAAGATCAGCTTCGCCAGATCCCGAGAATTGTCGATCAAATCTGCTGGCATTCTCGTCGCCTGGATCGGTGACCTCACACTGAATGGACTCGGTGACTTGATATTTGACGTCAAGACCGAGTCGTCGCTCTCGCTTCGGCGTGAATTCGGCGAGCGACAAGTGGATATCCGAATCGGCTTGGGCTTCGTCGGTAACAAACGTGATTCCTGGACATGACTCCAGAAATCCCAAAAGATCGCTTGTTGCCGTCTTGTAGTCATCCCATTTGTCATCGAACGGCGCGACAAAGAGCTTTGCTTGAACCTTAGGGATTCCAAGATCTGCGCCTTGAGCCAAGTGGGGCGCTGGGCGATTGATGTCAATCCAATCGATCTGACGATTCGGACCTTCGTGGAATTCCACCCCATCGTCCAAGTAAGCATGGATGCGACCGGTGGATTGACCTTGATCTGAGCCGCCTCCTTCACCGAAGAGTTCCGTCAGTTTATCCACGCTGTCGGAAACGTGCAGCGTTCCGACACTACCGCCTTCACTTGAAGTAAGGCGTATGCGCTCGACTACGCTAATTGGTCTGCCGTCCGAACCATCGATGGAACGCACCTTGAACGCCAAACCACGGTCGGTGTACTGAAGCCATTTCGAGCTGACGGGAGCTTGAATCCCCCGGCCTCGAGGAGGTTCGGGCAAAGCGCCGAGCTTTTCTCGAATGATTTGTTCAGTCGGGAACCCAACCGTCGTCAGTTCATCAGGCCCAAAACAGCTAATCTGAAGATTGTTAAGCGACACCAGTGGCAAAGCCGAGCAGTCTAGTTGACAGTTACCTTCGGTGTCCGGTTTCGGAACGGGAAAGCTGCCAAGAAAGGTGCCTGACTCGGTTGCTTTCTTAACGGTCAAGTCGACCTGTTCCTCGAATGCTGCAAGAGGCACTTCGATCACGGCAACACCAGATTCATCCGCGACTTTGGTCTCCCCTGTGCCAAGTTTGACCTCTGCCATTGGTTTGGTTTGTACACGGACAAGTGCGGTCTGCAACTCAACAGGAATCCTATCGATCTGGTACTGGCGATACCCAGCTTTCACATGATCGCCCTCGCTACCCATTATCGTTTTGATAGCGTTCCCTTGATCCGCAAGCTCCCATCGACCTTCCTCGCTAACGGTATAAGTCAGAAGCGAGGGAAACTTTGGCACGTCGATACTGACGTCACCATTTGCAGTCGTAACCTTGTCAGCGTTCTTATAGGTGGCGCCATTGAAATCGGTTAGAGATATGTGTAACCGAAGGCCACCTACCCCCTTTCCGGATTGGTCGACCATTTGTGTAAAAACGGTCTCCGGCACCACCTTAGGAGGGTTTGCCAGCTTAGGTGGCTTATGGACTGGTGGCGGCTTAGGAGGATTCTGCACCGCAGATGTCACCTGATCTGAGTTCGACTGGTGCTTAATGTGTCGCTTCTTCTTTGCTCGACCGACGACCTTGTTCGTATACGATGCAGCGATGATCCCTGGTGCCGGGGCGCTCGTCGGAAACCACCCAGCCCTGACTTGGCTATGCGCTAAATGTCGCACAGTACGAGAATAAGTAGATCCTAAGGAGATACACCCGATGAAGGACCCCAAGGCGGCCAGACTAACCAAAGTCAAAGCAGTTTTTTGCATTTTTATCCTTGCGTAACTGATTCGTGAGCTTGTGATCGACTAGAGTTGTTGAAACTCTCGAGTGGCGCCAGATGCTCTCCGCCTAAGTCGTCGACAGCTGGAAGATCCTCAATTAACTCGCCCTAACATCAAACCAAAGTCCAGAACAAGTGAGTTGTCGATAAGTCACAAGGCCCAATGTGTAGCGGTGAGATTGACTCAAGCCTTTCCGTTGACGACCTTCCATTTCTGTATGGCCGCGCTTTCAGTCTCTCGATTGGTAAACCAACTAACGGTCTGTGAGCCACAGTGAACGCACTTCTCTTGAGTCGTCGATTGTTGTCTTCTACACTTCCCGCAGAAATGAACTTCGTCGTCACTACACATATGTAGAATCTACAGCAGGGGACACGACTTGGCAATTACCCGAGTCGGTGTATATTAGTGACCCGATCGGGCTACTCTGACCCTTTGGATCGCCTGAGACGCGTTTGCGATCGCGACGCGGTTTCGAAGGGTGGTCTGGCGGTAGACGTTATCTAAATGCCTTTTAACCGTATGCTCCGAGAGGTAAAGCAGTTTGCCCGCCTCCTTATTGCTCTTACCGTCGGCGACGTAGCTCAGAACTTCCAATTCCCGATCGCTTAGTTTTGAGATCTCATCGACCAACGGATCGGAAACCGAACCCGCCGTGGGCGCCCACTGGGTTAGCTCAACCTGCATCCGTCGAATCTGCGTGAGTAGCTGATCAGGATCGTGGATCAAGCTGGTCAGGTTGTCTAGCACCGTCACGAATCGTTTGACGTCGGCAATTGCCCGGTTCTTCGCGACAGAGTCTTCAGCCATCTTGATCGAGCTTTGCCGAAAAGATGCCTCTCGTCGGCGACGGATCATCGAGGATGCTCGAAGTGCCAGCCATTCAATGGCTTCGAGGTGCGATGCCTCATACGCCTGCGATGTATACGCCTGTACCGATATGACTCCGTCCGGAAGCTCACCGTCTGAACTATTGATCCACATCGGCCAGTGAACTGCCGATCCGGTCGTCGTTTCTACGTTGCCGAAATGGATGTAGTCGAGCCCTTGACGGTGTTCAGGCTTTGTAATGATATATGGCTTGCGATGACAGGCAACCCAGCTGGTTGGCCCGTTACCGATTGGAAAGGGCTCGGGTGTATCGAAGACCTGGCCCTCGCAGTTGTAAACAAAATGCAACCAGTCCGGTGATCGTTGGACCAGGCACACGTAAAACGCATCGACCTTCACGAGTTGTGCTGCGGCATCATGAACCAGCCGATAAAAGTCAAGATCAGATGCTGCGGGAGATTTAAGCAACCGTTCCGCATTGAGAAAGTGAGACGGCTGAATATTCATTGCATCGCAGTTCAAAAATGAACGCCATTCAATCTACCCTGCAATTTTGCTTTTCTGAGTGTCATTGGCAACCGAGCAAGCCTTGACCAAAACCTAATTGCTGGCCTAGTTGCTCGATGTGTGTTGTCCAGGCAGCCTTAGAATCCCACGAAGTGCTTCTGCCTCCGATTCGACCGTGAATCGGTCAAGAACAGATTTGTTTCCCATCTGGCCCAACTTCTGCCTTAGTTCCCAGTCGCGGCACAGACGCTCAAGAGACGAAGCTTGACACTCCACGTCCAATGGAGCGCCTAGGAATCCACATACGCCATCCTGAACCGTCTCGCTGACTCCACCACTCCGGGTCGCGACGATAGGGAGACCGGAAGACATCGCCTCAAGTACGGTCAAGTTAAGCGCCTCTTCCTGATGCGTAACCGGGCCGACCCGGTTGTGGACGGTGAAAATGTCTGCGGCCTTGATCAGGCACAACGCGTCGTCATGGGGCGCCCAGCCCGCCATCGAAATGTCCGAAGCAAAACCCGAACGATCAATTGCGGTCTGAATTCGCGGCCTCTCGACGCCTTCCCCAACGATCAATAGCTTCGCATTGACGCCACGACAGCGTAAAATCCTAAACGCTTCGACCGTCAGATCGAACCCTTTGCAGTCGACTAGCCGGCCAACCGAGACAATGGTCGGCCACTCGACCGGCAGATGCTGCTT
>Ga0206947_1034_pt1 | contig 47207 bp, 35 predicted proteins | sample Alteio_BWOrgHeat_3_FD_153239 | JGI IMG/M metagenome (GOLD analysis project Ga0206947, IMG submission 153239) | Enriched cells from forest soil in Barre Woods Harvard Forest LTER site, Petersham, Massachusetts, United States -... | ecosystem: Environmental > Terrestrial > Soil > Temperate forest > O...
AAAGACGGATTTGCGTTAAGCGTTAATAACAGTACCAACGCAGATTCTGTTAATATTCATATCACTTTAAGTGCTGCTTCTTTTGATACAGAAAAAAATAATGTTTTCTGTTTAATAGTGCAAGCAGAGGGCAAGGTTTATTACGCATCAACGTTTCAGCTGAAAAATATCAGTAACAAAATCAGTTTCAGCACCCGGCAATGTCCGGCCGGTATCATCCAGATCGTTTTATGTACCGCAGACGGTGTCCCCCTAAATGAAAGGGTCGTATTTCTGAAAAACGCAGACTCATTGAAAATAGCTGCTTTTCCCTTAACCGGGCAGCATCAAACACGCATGAGCATGCCGTTAAGTATTCAGGTTTCAGATCCGCAGGGGGCTCCTGCGCAGGGAAACTTTTCGGTAGCAGTCGCGAGTCAGAATGGATAAAATGACGATGATGATCAGAATAACCTGCTGACCACCCTGTTGCTCAAATCTGATTTAAGAGGTAATATCGAGCAACCCGGCTATTATTTTTCAAATACAAGCGATGCAGCAGAAAGTCTGGATATGCTGATGTTAACCCAGGGTTACCGGAAACTGGATTGGAAAAGGACGCTATCCGGTCAGCCTTTAATAACACAGTTCCCTGCAGAGCATGCCCTTGTTTTAAATGGTTTATTAAAAACCGTTGAACACGAATCCGTAGTAAACGGTAGGGTAAAATTAGTTTTGGCCGGACTGCCGCCGGAAACAGTTGTTACCGATAGAAACGGAGTTTTTAATTTTAATAACCTTGATTTTTTCGGTCATCGTCAGGTTTCCCTGTATGCAGAAAGACAAACCGGAGAAAAGGATGTGGTTATCTGGATTCACTCATCAGGAAGTACACCGCCGGTTCAAAGGATGAACTACAGTGAGCAAAAATATGGTCATGCCGGTATTTTTAAAGCGGGCTTTTTAGACAGCGCTGAAAAGGTATTTGCAGCCATCCGCAAACCCGATATCTTTAAAGATGGCGAAGTGCTGAGCGGCGTTTCCATAAAAGACAGAATGGAAAATAACTCAGTAAACTCTTGGGAACTCGTAACGCCGGTACCGTATCCGGATAATAAGTTTGTTTTAGGCGAATATTCTGATTACGATGTTGCCGGCTATACTGTCGCCGAACAATTCTATAATCCCCGATATGATGTTATAAAGTTAAAGGGCAAAGATCTCCGAACCACCCTGTACTGGAACCCCTTGTTAATTACAGATAAGGATGGAAAAGCATCTTTTGAGTATGTCAATTCCGATAGGAAAGGAAAATACCGGGTGACCATCGAAGGTATAGACAGTTACGGACACTTGGGGCGAAAGGTCTTTTTTACCAGGTACAGTAATGTTTGATTTTTGCATTTTCTGATTTGATAATCGCAGTTCGCGGGATTTGTCCTAAGGTAATTTTGTGAAGGCAAAATGCCGGACAAATTAATACTATAATCACATGAAAAAAATTTATGCAATCGCGGCAACAGGAATCATTGCCGCCTTGTGCGCCTTTAAACCCGCAGCACCCGGAACGTGGGCAGTAGATAAGAACCATGCAAAAATCGGCTTCACCATCACCCACAACATGACGAGCGATGTCGACGGTAACTTCAAATCCTTCGATGCAACCATTACCACAAGCGGTGACGATTTTTCAGGCTCGGTATTCGACTTCAGCGCAGATGCTGCAAGTATTAACACGGATAACGAACACCGCGACAAACAGGTGCGCAGCGCAGACTTTCTGGATGTGGAAAAATATCCGAAACTGGTGTTCAAGAGCACTTCTGTGAAAAAGAAAAACGGAGGAAATTATGAGATCACCGGCAACCTGACTCTTCACGGCATAACAAAAAAGGAAACCTTTAATGCCCTTGTTAGGATACCCCCTGCGGCTGTCGGACTGACCAAAACCGTAGCCGGGTTCAAAGTTACCGGGGAAATCAAACGCTCGGATTTCGGTATCGGTGGGGCATTCGCCAATATCATGCTCGGTGATGAGATCACGATCACCGCCAATGGTGAATTCACCAAAAGTTAAACAGCTTAGATTTATATTAATAATGCTGTGGCGTTCTGCCACAGCATTTACTTCTACCATGTCTGATGCATATAGATGCCTTTCCCGTACTGAATAATTATACTTACCTGAATACTGCCAATTCAGGTATTTTATCGCGTGATATTGCTGACTGGCGGCGCGATCATGACGACCGTTTCCTCGAAGGCGGCAGTCAGTTCCGCCTGAAACGGGATGAGTTTTTTTTAGCCGGAAGAAACGCGCTGGCTGCAATTTTTTATGCCGATCCTTCACATACCTTTCTGGTGCCAAATTTTTCTCATGGCTTCAATACCGTGCTGAACGGGCTGGAAGGCCGGAAAAGCTTTGTATTGCTGAAGGATGATTATCCATCCGTAAACTATGCGGTTGCCGCCCGCGGCCATTTATGTATTTATACCGATCCGGATGAATTGATAGAGGAAAATCTGCTTCGTACAGTACAACACTACAGGCCGGAGGTACTGGCGCTGAGTTTAGTACAGTACCATACCGGCATCATGGTTGACCTCCATTTTATACGTCAGCTTAAAAAGGACTTCCCCGAACTGTTGATCATCGCCGACGGCACCCAACTTTGCGGCACCGGCCCTTTTGATTTTAAAAACTCAGGGATCGATATACTAATTTCCAGCGGCTATAAATGGATGCTGGGCGGTTACGGTAACGCCTTTGTGCTGCTGAGTGGGTATGCAGCAGAATTTTTGTACAAGGGGTATAAGTCATTTGCTTTGCCCCCCGAATCTTTTCTGAAAGGGCGCGGTACGCTGTCCCTGATCTTTGAACCGGGGCACCTGGATACACTGAGTTTCGGTACGCTGTTCAAATCACTGGAGCTTTTAAAAGGAATGGGTATGGAAGCTGTTTCAGAAAGGATCACTGACTTGGGTGCAAAAGCCCGTTTGGCTTTTGAAGAGCGCGGCCTGTTGAGCCAGGCGGTCGTTAACCGCAAGGTTCATTCTTCCATATTTAACCTGAATTTAGAGGCCGGTATTTTGGAAAAGCTTGAGGATAACGGCATCATCGTTACATCCCGTGGCAGCGGCGTCAGGGTATCATTTCATTTTTATAACACCCGGGAGGACCTTGCAAAACTGCTCCGCGTAATCGACCGCACAACCTGAATATGGATATCGTACATTTTCAAAATAACAGTTCAGACGAAAGACCGCGTATACTGGTGTGTGGCGCTACCGGAAGACAGGGAGGCGCGATCACCAAATGGCTTTCCGGTGCCGAAGGGCATCCGGTCGCGGCGCTCACCAGTGATGCCGGCTCACCTGCCGAGGTCTCAAAAAGATTAAAAAATGGAAGCAATGAACGCTCAAATAGAGAACCGCCCCATCTTTAATTTTATCAATAAAAATCAACAGGTTTGCTTGCAATTGCATCTGATAATTTCGTATATTTGGATATAAACGTTCTAAAACAACATCAAATTGATCTAAAGAATTCGGTATACTGTTCGGTATATGTCTTAAATTTAATGACATGACATATTGATAATAAGCGCTTTATCTAAATAAATTGCGATCCCAGCGGGATCACAGAGTGGTCGCCAAACCATCTCAAATCAAAAAGCCACTTGAAAAAGTGGCTTTTTTTGTTAAAAAACCCACTTTCGCTTTTGGGTGTGGCCCCGGTAACTTTTTTACAATAGCTTCAATATTTCGACACCGGTTTCATATTGGATGATTATACTGTTATTCATTCGCGTTCCTAATCAAGTAGCCGGTCCTGCATCCCCCAAAGGGGGTATTGACACAAGTCGGGTCGGGGGCTACCTTTGCTCCATTAGCGTTCAGGCCACTGCAAAGCCCAGTGTATCAATCCCGTTCAGCTCATAATGTTTTCCTTTTTTAGTTTCACAAAAAGGAAAACGTTAATAATTTTTCAATGTTAGCCGATACTTTTTTATGATACTGTCGCGTACACATCTCTTTTCTTGTAACACCGCTCATATACCAATCCGGCCTACCGTGTATGCGGGCATCGGGCGGGCCGGCAGATTTGTTATACTTACCATAATGGGCATTATAATGATTGCTTTTAACGCCGCCGGGTACACCGTAAAAGCTACGTCTGTAACCTCCACTGCCGGAGTTAACGGACTTGGGAGCTCGCCTGTTGCGTTTGCTTCAACAAACTATGCCGTATACGGTTTCCGGTTAATAGCTAGCGGAATCCCTTTAGGTTCGGGTACTATAACCTCCATCACTATAGGGCAAAATGGTACCACAACAAGCTATAATAACACTTATTTCACCACTGCTTACTTATATAGCTCGGCCAGCTCCACTTTCACGCTTGGAAGCGCCACCCTGCTCTCCACACAAGCATCCGGCGCTTCCACCAGCATCACGTTTTCCGGGCTTAGCCTGGCAATGTCCAACCTTACAACCTCGGCATACCTTTTCGTTGTTTTAAGCGATAATTTAGGTAATACATCTGCCAGCACTTTCTCACTGTATGTCAGTGGCTTTACCTACTCGGCCACAATAGGCACAACTCCCGCATTATCTAATACAGGGACTTATTATGGCCCATCGTACACCTTTGGCAACATTACACTGGGCGCTGCCACTTCTACCGGCCTGGCAGCTTCATTAGCTGGCAGCCAAACACAAACTGGTATCCTGGGTTTCTCCGTATCCAGTATAGGCACAGCGGCAACCATCAGCCAGGTATCTTTAAGCGCAGCTATCTCCCCTTCGGCTACTATCGGCAGTTTTTTTTCAGGTGTTACCATTTACGAAAACGCCACCAACAGCCTTACGGGCGCAACACAGCTTACAGGCGCCGTTGTAGGGTCGCTCTCCGGCACTACCTTTACGATATCGGGCCTATCGCAGGCATTGGCTGCAGGCGGCACGGATTATTTTTTCATCAAAGCAAACTACACGCCGCCGGGCTCTGGCAGTTACACTTTTCAATTGAGCACAAACAGTGTTGCGCTTTCATCACCATCGGCAACCGTTACCGGCGGCGGGCCAATCAATGGAACTTCCTATATATTGATGCCGGCTCCCGCTTTAAGCTATACCAGCACTAACTATTACACCGTAGGCAGTGCTGCGTCGTTAACGCCAACGTCAACCGGGGGGGCGGTTTCGGCACTGAGCTATGGTGCCGGTACGTCTCTAACGGCAACCGGACTTAATCAGCCCCAGGGCATGGGATTTGACGCCGCGGGTAACCTGTATGTAGCCGATTACGGTGCCGGAACGATTATGAAATATAATGGTGTCGCCGGCGCTCCAACTACATTTATTTCCGGGCTCACCGATCCCACCGACATTGCGTTCGATGCCTCGGGGAATGCTTACGTATCCACCGCTGGAGGTTATATTTACAAGTTTAACTCATCCGGCGGTAGCCAGACTACCCTGGTTACCGGCACTACTCCCCCTCCGAGTCCCGGACTGGCTTACGCTTATGACCTGGTTGTAGACGCTTCGAACAATGTGTTTTACGTCGATAATATGGGTTTCGCCGTTTTCGAATATGTTGCGAGCACGGCTACGACAACCCGGCTGATTTATCAACACGGTCTTGACCCGAATGCAAATTACATATATGGGCCGCAAGGTGTGAGCGTGGATGCGGCCGGGAATATTTATGCAATGGCCACCTGGTTTGGGTCAATAGCCGAATACACCTCTGCCGGCGTTTTTAGCGCCCCGTTGGTGACAGGTATACCTTCGTCCAGCGGATCTAATTATGATGGCTATTATATGGATGGCGGCGGAAACTTTTACGTGGCTGATGGAACAACGGGTTTTGCGTATGTATATAATTCGGCCGGTACAGCCGTTGCTTCCATCAGCGGCCTTACAGACACCCGCGGTACAGTAACCGATAGTCACGGAAACCTGTTTATATCAGACTTTACTAATAATACCATTACGGAATACCCCATTAACAGCGGGTACACAGTAAACTTTGCAGCAGGGACTACAACACTTCCGCCGGGCATAAAATTTAACAGCAGTACCGGTACATTCAGCGGTACGCCGGTTTCGGCATTTTCCGGCAGCTATACGGTTACGGCCATTAACGGCGGTGGAAGCTATAGCTGCGGCAGCTTTACCATCAATTGTGGGTATCCCCCGGCAATAAGCTACCTTTCGCCGGGGACTTATGCTGAAAACGCGGCCGCAAGCCTGAGCCCGTCCAACTCCGGCAATGCAGCAACGGGCTGGTCGGTATCGCCGGCATTGCCTGCAGGGCTGTCTATTAATAGTTCAAGCGGTCTTATTTCGGGCACAACATCATCAAGCGTTACCAGCGGGCCAACAGTTTATACCGTAACCGCCACTAACCAGTATGGCAGCGGCACCTGCAATGTGCTGATCACGGTTTATGGCGCGCCGGTTATCAACTACCCTCAGTCCTCCTATTCGCTCACCGTCAATGTACCTGTATCGCCATCCATAGCTGTTGCCAATACAGGCGGAAGTATTATTGCGCAAAGTTATGGTTCGATGACAACCGTGCTGGGGCCCAGCAGCACTCCGCCACCGACTGACCCTGTGGGATTAACAACTGACGCAGGCGGCAACATTTGGCTAACTAATGATGATTATATCAGAAAATTTAGCCCTTCGGGAACAGAAACCGACTATAGTTGGGGAATTGTATATCCTGAAGGAATTGTGACCGATGCATTGGGGAATGTTTTTGTATTGGATAGACAAGGTAAAATTTACAAATACACGGCTGCCACGGGAACTGTCGCCACTTTTGCGGCCGAGGCATCAAATTCTTCGCAGCTGTGTGTCGGACTTGCCCTGGACCCTACCGGAAACTATCTTTATTTTACCGACACCGGGGACCGGGCAATTTTCAGATGCCCGATTAGCACGGGTATTTCCGCTTCATTTATACAAACCCATAGCATTGGGGCCAACTTTCCACAAGGCCTGCAAGTAGACGCGGCCGGGGATATTTATTTGGTTGACCAGAGCAGCGGAAACTTGCTGGAATATAATGCGGCCGGTGTCTTTCTGCAAACATTAATAACAGGTTTATCGAATCCATCGGCATTATATATCGATAAATATGGTTATATCTACATAGGCGGGAACGGCCCCCTGGGCAAATATAGCTTTAATGGCACCTCTGTTTACTCATTCGTATTTGGTAGTAGTGCCGCCGGCTTAACTGTGGACGCATCAGGTAATTTATATGTTTCCGATAATGCGAGCTTTCGTTTAGATAAGTTTTCACCTATAAATTATGTACTTAGTGGTGGTTCGCTGCCTGCAGGCATCAGCTTTGACCCCGCTACCGGCACCTTCAGCGGCACACCTACCGTCGCCTTCAGCGCTATTACTTTTACCATTACAGCTTATGGTATGGGCTCCACATCTTCTTCCACAACAGTTACACTATCCTGCAGCTACTCATACGATTGGGTAGGTACCACCAGCAGCGATTGGAATGTAACCAGCAACTGGAAATCGCTCACGGTGCCCGGCAGCGGGCTTACGGCTTACATTAGCGTTAATTATCCCTTCACCAACCAGCCCACAGTAGGCCTTAGCGGCGGTTCAACCGTTAATGTTGGCGCCATACAGATAGGCAACAGCGGTGGACAAGCGGCAACGCTTACCGTAAACAGCGGCTATACGCTGGCAGTTACAGGCAACATCACCAAACAAAGCGATGCCAATTCGCTGCAAAGTTATGCGGGAAGTTCAAGCCTTGCCGGGGCAGGAACTGTTACAGCCGCCAACGTGGTGGTAAACGGCTCAACAGCCCTGGCAGCGGCTTATACCGAAACATTTTCCTCGTCAGCAGGCAGCCTGAAGCTTTCGGGTACGGTAAAACTCAGTTCAGGCTTTTCTACCCACGCTCAAAATACCACTTTTAATGTTACGGGTGGTGTTACTTCAGCAACTACAGCGCTCAGCACCAGCAATTCGGTCGGGGCAACCTCCAGCTTTGGGGTAAGTTCGGGCACTTTGCAGCTTGCTGCTGCATCGCCGCTATCCGGTTTATCCGCCGCAGGTACAAACGTGGTCAGCTTCAACAACGCCGGCGCAACCATCGAGTATTCCGGTGCGGCCCAAACATTTTATACCGACGCTGCGGTGGCTAACCTTTCAACTACCATTAATTACCAGAGTATTAAATTTTCGGGTACAGGTATTAAGTCGCCTGCGAGCGGCGGTGGAAACCTCAATATAGCAGGCAACTTTACCAATGTAATGGCTAACGATGCGGCAGATTATCCGCTGCTCACCGGAACGCCGATGTATTTTAACGGCGCGGGCGCGCAAAACATTTACGCCGGCAGCGGTAATGGTTCGGTTTTCAGTAATATCACATTTAATGGAGCGGGCGCTACCACCATTCAATCGGGCATGGCCTACGTTAACAGTGCCGGTATGCTTACCATGTCGGGCACGGCAACGCTAAATGCAAACGGCAATCTTACGCTCATGTCCGATGCCAGTGGCTGTGCCGCCATCGCGCCCATAACTTCCGGAACCCCTATTAGCGGCACCGTGAATGTGCAACGCTATGTTTCCGCCAAAAGAGGGTACCGGCTCCTTTCGTCGCCGGTTTACGCCGGAACCGTTAGCGGCAACAAAGTTTATAGCATTAACTATTTAATTGGCAGCCTGTATCTAACTGGCAGCGGTGGAACAGGCGGATTATTCAACGCTGCGGGAAACCCTACGCTGTATTTGTTCGACGAAGGCTTCGTGCCGCAGTACTCTTCTTTTTACAACAGTAATTTTTTGGGAATAAAAACGCTGAGCAGCGGTGGCGGTACATCGCCATCCTATTCCTTCGATACCAATACTGCGGGCATTTCCAGCGGTAACATACTGGTTGCTAATGGTTATTATTGCTTTTACCGCGGAAGCCTTATCACTGAAACTACCGCTCAGCTCACGAATCCGAATTTTGCAGGGGTAATGCCGGCCACGCTAACGGCCTCGGGCAACTTAAACCAGGGGCAAATCGTTTTTAAAGACTGGTACACCCCTGCTTCAAATTACCTGGGCGCTGCCAGCCAGCATTTTAACCTGGTGGGCAACCCCTACCCCTGCGCAATTGATTTAAGCACAATTCAAAGCAGCTCGACCACTACGGGCATTTACGCAACAGCCTACAATGGCGTTTCAAACACCGGCATCATTAATTTTATCTATGAGCTTAACCCGTCCACCAACAACTATGGCGTTTACACCGTAAACGGGGGTGCCACTTATCCCCCTACTAACGGTGCGTCGCAATATATTGGCAGCGGGCAAGGCTTTTTGGTTGTAAGCTACGGCGTAAATTCCTCGCAGTTAATTTTTAACGAAAGTGCGAAAGCAACATCGACACATGCCAATGCAGAGGGTTTGATGACCACCAGACTACCCAGTGTTGCGGGGACAAATAAACCGGCACCCTACCCGCTTTTAAAGTTAACTATGAGCCTGGACTCCATCAATAACGAAGAAATTTTGCTTGCATTTAATCCGGACGCAAAAAAAAGTTATGTAATTAATGAGGATGCGCCCCACAAAAAAGGCGCAGGGCTTATCGGTTTCTCAAGCATATCGGGTGATAGTGTACTGATGTCGATCAATGCGATGCCGCTGCAACAAAGCCAGGCCATTCCGCTGGCTGTTTACGCTGCAAGCGATGGCTTGTACACGCTCAGCTTGTCGCAGTTGAATGCCTTACCCCTGCTCTATGATATATGGCTAAAAGACGCATATAGGAAAGACTCGCTGGATACAAAGCACAACCCGGTGTACAGTTTCGATGTCAGTAATGCAGATGTCAATAGCTATGGCACTGGGAGGTTTACGCTGGTGATCCGGCAAAACCCAACCCTGATGGTGCACCTGCTAAGTTTCGCGGCGCACAATTCGCCGACCGGGAACAATGTACTATGGTCTACAGAAAACGAAGCAAACTACACCCATTTCGCCGTTCAGCGCAGTACGGACAATGGTAAAACATTCATTACGCTTGACAGCCTGGTGTCCAGCTTCCTCGGAGGCTATCATTACCTCGACGCGCAGCCGTTACCCGGTGCCAACAGCTATCGTTTGCAAATGACAGACCTAAACGGCGATGTAAGCTATTCAACCGTTGTAACCATTATGTATAAAAATACCGGCAGCACCATAACACTTAACCATGTGATGCTTTATCCTAATCCAACTAAAGCGCAGATCAACCTAAAGATAAATGTTGCCGAAAGTAACGGCACTGCGCAGACGCCAAATTATCGTATACAGGTTGTCAACAACCTGGGCGTAATTGTTAAAACTGTAAGTTCTGCCGACGCAACCTGGCAGTCGGATGTGAGCACATTAACGCCGGGTGTATACTTTATAAGTGTAACCGACGGAAATACGAACTCGTTGATAGGGAAAAGCTCGTTTGTAAAATTGTAGGTTTTTGCTTTGTTCTTCCTTTCCAATCTCTTTTTTAAGGATTTTCAAGACTCACCATTATACTATGCGAACAAAACCACTTGAGAATTGTCCAGGCAGAAATAAAATCCCCTCTCTAAGCTTAGAGAGGGGGTTTTCGGCTATCACTATCTCAATTTTCAACCCAGCAAATAGGGTTTGGCTTTATACGTTTCCCATAAAAATTCGCCAAACAGGGTGTTGGCCCAGGCAAACCACTTACGGGTAAACTTGCCCGCGTCATCTTTGTTAAACGATTCATGCATAAAACCGGTACCTGCATTGCTGCTTTTCAGCATATCAATACATAATTTTATTTCCTTATCATCGCTGCTGGTTAGGCCACGCATAGTGATACCCAGCGGCCATATCATATCTTTACCGGCATGTGGCCCGCCAATGCCCTCACCGGCCTTTCCTTTAAAAAAGAAAGGATTATTTAAAGAAAGCAACATTTTCCGTGTGTTTTGGTAAATCGGATCTGCTTTTGAAAGAGCATTCAAATAGGGCAAACCTAATAAACTCGGCACATTGGCATCGTCCATCAAATTATAACTGCCGTAGCCATTCACTTCGTAAGCATAAATTTTCCCATAATGGGAATGATTAATAATAGCATGTTTTTTTAACGCCGCCTCAACCTCGATAGCCAGGGCCATTAGTTCGGCAGATAAATGATCGTCCTTGCTAATCTTCTTTACCATTTCTGCTGCTTGTTTTAAACTCACAACTGCAAAAAAATTAGATGGCACCAGGTACATATAAATAGTGGCATCGTCACTTGGCCTAAATGCCGAGCAAATTAAACCTACTGGCTTCACAGGGTAACCGTAGCCATTCATAGGCACCCCATCAGTAGCCCATGAGGTATTCCGCTGAAAGCTATAAGGCCCCTGGTTCTCTTTTCTTTGCTGCTCTTTAAATGTTTTTAGGGTAAGTTGAATAGCTTTTTTCCAGTTTTCATCAAACGGTGTGGTATCACCGGTTAGTTGCCAGTAACGATGAGCTAAGCGTATAGGATAGCATAAAGAGTCTATCTCCCATTTCCTTTCGTGCAGGCCGGGTTTCATATCGGTAACATCGTTTTTCCATTCGCTTATTTTGGCGGGATCATCATAAAATGCGTTGGCGTAAGGATCGCGTAAAACACAAATCGCCTGACGGTTTATAACACCGGCGATTAACTGCTGCAGATTTTTATCTTTATTAATAAAATGCAGATACGGCCAAACCTGGGCGCTACTATCGCGCAACCACATGGCGTCAATATCGCCGGTGATCACATAGGTATCAGGCTTATTCCCCTTAACACTAAAGGTAACGGTGGTATCCAGCGTATTGGGGAAACAATTAGCAAAAAGCCATCCCAATTGTTTGTCTTTAACGTGCGATTGAAACTCAATTATGGCGTCTTCAATAGCCTGGCTGTTAAACTTACGTTTATCGGGCTGCGTTCTTACCACCGGATATTCCGCGTTGGCAAAAGAAGGTAATTTCGCCAGTATTAGGCCAGTACCTATTATCGTTGTTTTTTTTATAAATGTGCCCCTGTTCATTAATGGTGTATTTATTGATGTAAATGTAGCTGACCAAAGAAACACATTTAAACCAATATTTACATCGTAACGCGCTCAAATTTTCATACCGGTATCAACAACTCAAGCAGTCGAATAACGCCGGAGCATGAGAACAGCAGCGAAGCTTGTTAAGCGCGGTATCTTTTAACCTGCGCACATGCTCTTTTGAAATATCGAATCTTTTACCAATCTCTTCCATCGTCATGGGTGAAAATTCTTCAAGGCCAAAAAACAGAATCAGTAATTCGCGTTCCCGTTTGTTTAGTATTTTTAAAGAGCAGCGTATTTCACGAGTTACCGATTCGCGCATTACATCATGATCAGTGCCCGGTTCACTGTCTTGTAAAACATCAAGCAGCGTATGTTCCACACCCTGTCTGAATGGCTCGTGTATGGATAAATAGGAATTGGGATTATTTAACGTATCGCGCAATTTTTCAACCGATATATCAAGGCATTCTGCAAGTTCTTCGGCGGTGGGTTTGCGGCCATTATTCTGTTCGAGTTTAGAGGCCACTTTGTTCGTTTTGTTTATTAGCGCTAACTGATTGTAAGGCAACCTCACCATGCGCGCATTTTCGGCTATGGCTGCAATTATTGCCTGCCGTATCCACCACACCGCGTACGAAATAAATTTAAACCCCTTGGTCTCATCATACCGTTTGGCGGCAGTTATCAAGCCAACATTTCCTTCATTAATCAGATCGCCAAGTATCAAACCCTGGTTTTGATATTGTTTGGCCACCGATATCACAAAACGAAGATTGGTTTTGGTTAAACGTTCCAATGCCTCTTTATCGCCTTCGCGGATCTTTCTGGCAAGCATTACCTCCTCCCCGGCCGTTAGCAAACCTATTTTATCTATCTCGCCAAAATATTTATCTAACGACGCGTATTCGCGATGTGTAATATTTTTTGATATAACCAGTTGTCTCATGCTATTTGTGGTCTGTGTATTTGTAAGTATTATTATTTGATCTTCAGGTATTTCAGCTTCGCTATTACATGTTGTGGCTGGTTATGGGCCAGCTTATACCGTTTAGCCAACACATATAGCAGTGACATCAGCACAACAAAAACAACATTCCTTACAGCCAACCGCTTATTAAAAGCCCTTACTGCAGGTCTTGATTTCAGATATAGACGCCCCGAATTGTTCATAATTCAATTTATTAAACTTGATATGATTTTGAGCTGGCAACCAGCCATATAATGCCCATTATACATGCTCCCATAATAATGTGTGTTAGTACAAATACAATTTCCATTTTTGCGATTTTTTTGGGTTAAGTAAATAAGGATTTTCAATTTTGATATCACCTTATACCAAACAAGTGCCAAATGTCAACAAATTGATTATAAGATGATTAACTGCAAAACCAATTTGCATTATTTATTTTATTTCGCCAATTAATTATTAAATTGACGAAATATCATGGCGGGGAGCCACATCGACAGGTGTGATATTATAAACGGGATAAATAGCTAAAGAGCGTAGCTCTCCAGCTTTTCTTTAAAGGCAACAATCATTTCATCTGCATTATAGCAGCTATGGTTTCAATTGCCTCCCATAAAAAGCTGATTTTTACATTCTCGTTTTCGGCGTGCTGATTATTATCATAATTCACCATGGGCAATGTAATTACCTTAGCGCCAAGCTCCTTCTCAAAAATAAACAGCGGCAAGCTACCTCCCGAGCTTGGAGCCAGCACAATAGGATAGTTAACCGTTGATTGCACGGCTGCAATTACCGACTGCGCAATGGGTAAATCCATCGGCGTGCGTTGGGCATTATAGCCGGCATCGTGCAGTACACGGATGATTTTCCCATATCGCGCCCTTTCTGCATCCGTCGGTTCCCTGTCAATTACATAGTATCCTTGTGCTTTAATATAATCAGTTACTTTTTTAATCTGCCTGTCCATATCATTACCCAAAACCAGCCTTAAATCGAGCACAGCCTCGGCTTTAGTAGGTATTACATTGGAGGCCTGTGCGCCAACATTACCGCTCGACATGCCGTTAATATTTAAGGTAGGCAGCATAAAACCTTCAATTAATGATCGGTCGCCCGCCTCAGGTTCAGCTATTCCTAAGTCCTTTTTAAGTATCGATTCAACAGGGGGCATTTTACTAATAGCAATTTTTTCGGTTTTGCTTAGCGGGATAACATCGTCATAAAAACCTTTTATGTTTACATCCCCCTTATCATCTTTCATCCCGGCCAGCAGCTGAGCCATCATTAAACCGGGATTAGGTGCCCAATTGCCATAATTGCCGCTATGCAGCGGGCGTTTTGGCCCGTAAACCGTAAGCTGCATATTTACATCACCGCGTACGCCAAATAATACCATCTTTTTGCCTGAAACATGCCTTGGCCCATCGCAAATTATCCAAACATCCGACGACAATTTATCCTTATACTTCCTGAATATTTCGGCCAGGCTTTGTGATCCTTTCTCCTCTTCGCCCTCAAAAAAGAATTTAATGTTGCAGGTTGGTTTAATATTGCTTTTCACCAATGCATCATAGGCATTAATAATACTCATTACACCGGCTTTATCATCGGCACTGCCCCGGCCGGTTAAGCGCCACGATGGATCAATAGCCATACCTGGTGTATAATTTACAATGGTACCGCCCTGCTCAACAGGCGCAGTGATAAATACGGGGGTAAATGGCTTTAAACCTGGCGCCCATTGTTTAGGGTTAACCGGTTGCCCATCATAATGCGCATAAAAGTTAACGGTCTTTTTTGCACCGGGCACTTTTACTTCGCCAAACACCACCGGGTTGCCTTGCAAAGGGGTCAGCAATTCGGCATGTACGCCACGCTTTTCGAGCATCCCCATAATAAAGGCCGCATTCAGTTTGATGTTTGCCGAATCGTTGCTTTCATCGGGGATGGATACAAGTTTTAAATACTCATCAATTATTTGCTGCTGGTTAGCCTGGCGGAACGCGGTTACTTTTTGCAGGTTGTTTTGAGCTGATAGTTTGCAGGTTAATGCCAACAATATGATGGTGATATGAATACGGGTTGTTTTCATTTTTGGTTAGATAACTAAGCTTTTCAATAATAGTAAAAATATTTGAACCAGGATTAGGGATTTGAAGAGGCCCAACGGAAAATCTTGTCAATCCTTTAATCCTAAAAATCTTGGTTCAGATAAAATAATGAACTAAAAAGAGTTATCCTCCGAATCCAAAATAGATACTATTTCATCAAATCATTATACTATATTAACTTAATTTTTTATGCCCAAAATTTAGCTTTACTTTGTGTAAAATTCACACAACACCGGTAACCAAGCCAGTGTTAACCAACGTATTTAATAAAAACATTATAACCATGAAACTTAAATTTTTAAGGCGCTTATTATGCAGCATTGTCCTATTTGCTGTAGTAATCAGTGCCGGCGCCCAAACCAAAACCGGAGATAAAACCGAGGCTAAAATTAACGCCATTGTTAAAAAACTAACGCTCGAAGAAAAGATTGCTATGCTGCATGCTAATGGCATATTCAGTACCGCAGGTGTTCAGCGATTGGGCATACCCGGATTAATGACTGATGATGGCCCGCTTGGCGTTCGTGAAGACGTTAAAGAAGGCTGGGGATCGGCTAATTTAACTACAGACTCAGCTACTTTTTTCCCCAATGGCTCGGCATTAGCGGCTACCTGGAACCCCGAACTGGCTTACCGTTTCGGGCATGATATGGGCGAAGAGGCGCATGCACGTGGCAAAACTGTGATGCTGGCTCCTGCATTTAACATTGCCCGTACCCCGCTTTGTGGCCGTACTTACGAGTACTATTCAGAAGATCCATTTTTAAATTCGCGTTTGGCTGTGCAGGCCGTAAAAGGTATACAAAGCCAGCATGTGGCCGCTTGTGTAAAGCATTATGCTGTAAATAACCAGGAAGTTGAACGGGGCCGTATCAGTGTTGATTTGGATGAGCGTGCCCTGCGCGAGATCTACCTGCCTGCCTTTAAAGCCGGAATTACGGAAGGTGGTGCATGGACCATTATGTCGGCCTACAATAAATTGCGCGGTGTATATTGCTCAGAAAATGAGTACCTGCTGAATCAGATTTTACGTGGCGAATGGAAATTTAAAGGCATCGTAATTAGCGATTGGGGTGGTACACACAGCACTGTTAATGCTGCTATTCACGGTTTGGATGTTGAAATGGGATCGGGCCCTAAATATAATTCTTATTTTTTTGCCGATAAACTACTCGATTCTGTAAAGGCCGGTAAAGTAAGCGAGCAGATTATAGACCAAAAAGTACGCCGTATTTTATGGGTGATATACCATACCAGCCTGAGCGATAACCAACCCGCCGGGAAAATGAATACACTTGAGCATAGCAAAACTGTTTACGATATTGCAGCCGAATCAATAGTGTTGTTAAAGAATGAAAAACACTTGCTGCCATTAAATACATCATCTATAAAAAGCATAGCTGTAATAGGCGATAACGCCACCCGCACTTTCCATTTGGGCGGTTTTGGCGCTGGTGTTAAGGCACGCTATGAAGTAACTGCTTTAGCAGGTTTAAAAAGCAGGCTGGGTAATTCAGTAGCTATCACTTATGCGCAAGGCTATTCGGGTGTTTACCGGCCCGAGAGAAGAAGCGGACCCAAGGGAGTTGCTAAGGTTGATTCAACATTAATACCAAATGCTGTTGCCGCTGCAAAAAGCTCAGATATGGCTATACTGTTTATAGGTGGTAACCGCGATTATGAAAGCGAAAGCCGCGACCGGAAGGACCTGAGCCTTCCGTTTGACGAACAAGCCCTGGTTGATACTGTTACTGCTGTAAACCCCAATACCATTGTGGTGGTAGTTGGCGGTGCACCTTATGATATCGGCAAAATCAAGAAATACAACCATACCATTGTATGGTCGTGGTACAATGGATCAGAAAATGGAAATGCCCTTGCCGATGTTTTACTGGGTAAGATAAACCCATCTGGCAAAATGCCGTTCACCTTTCCTGTTGATTTAAAAGATTCACCGGCCCATGCTTTAAGCGCTTATCCCGGCGAAAACCTGCACGAAACTTATACCGAAGGCATATTGGTAGGCTACCGCTGGTTCGATACAAAAAAAATTGAACCGATGTATTGCTTCGGCTATGGCTTATCGTACACTGATTATAAATATTCGGGCTTTTTCACCAACAAAAAAAGCTACAAAAACGGCGAAAGCATCACTGCTACTTTAAAGGTTAAAAACACAGGCAAGTATGCCGGTAAAGAAACCGTTCAATTGTATGTAACCAAATCAGGGTCGAAGGTTGAAAGGGCCGAAAAAGAATTGAAAGCATTTAAAAAAGTAAGCATAGCTGCCGGCGAAACTGCCAGTGTAACGCTTAACATCCCCGTTAAGGATTTGGCCTATTGGGATGATAAAACCAGCAAATGGGTAGTTGAACCGGGTAAATACAAACTGCTTGCAGGTACTTCATCAAGGGATATTTCGGAAAGCGGAACGATAACTGTGGAGTAACGTTTGATGTGCAGATGTGCTAAAATGCAGATGCGCAAATGATGAAAATGAGCCGAATAGCTATCCTATTCGGCTCATTTTTTATTAGTATTTGAGCCGATTATTACAAATAATCGGCTCGATTTATATTATGAGCCGAATAAGGTAATCAATCGGCTCGTAGCGCAATATTACGCCCTGTTCGCCAGTAGCTCCTCAATTAACCCCGATAAACTTACCGATGCACAGGCTATCAGTTCATCGGCTGCGCCGTAATAAATGTAAAGCTTATCGCCTATTAAAACCGTCCCGGTTGGGAAACATACATCATCCACATCGCCTTTTAGCTCGTAATCCAGTTCGGGTTTAAACAGTGGATACGGTAAGCGGGCAATTTCCTTACACGGGTCATCAATATCCAGCAAAGCTGCACAGCACGCATATTCATATCCTTTTATAGCATCTTTTACGCCATGATAAATCACCAGCCAGCCATGTTCTGTCTCAATTGGCGGGCAACCGCTGCCTACATAGCTTACCTCGTGCGGATATTTGGGTGCAAGCACAATACTTTCCTCAAAGTGCAAAAAGTAATTTTCCCAAAATTCATCAGTTAGTTCATCAAAACTGTGAACAGCAACCATTTGTATATCGGGCTTTATGCGGTGCAGGTAGGTTAATTTTCCGTTTATCCTGCGCGGAAAGAAAACCAAATCTTTATCTGCCAAATAATTAGCCCCACGGTTATAACGCAGGTATTTTTCATTCAGATCACTTTTATTTTTGGTGAGGCGGTCAAAATCATCATATTTTATTTTCGGCACTATGATGCCGCGCCGTTCAAAATGTTGTAAATCGGTGGATGTTGCCAGTGCGCCCAATGCATTTACGCCATCAAAAGCAACATAGGCAAGGTAATATGTCCCTTCAATCCTTACAATACGAGGGTCTTCCATCCCATGCGATTCATAATCAAACCGTGGGTCTAACAGCGGCTTGGGGTTGCGCATGCTCACATGCAGCGGGCTGTCCAGTTCACAATAACCAATGCACGAATAGTTGTCCTTATGCACTGCCCGGTAAAGCATGTGGATTACATCCCCGTCCTTTATTACTGCCGGATTTAAAACAGCATCATTTTCAAAATCGCTATCCGTTTGCCTTAATACAACGCCTTCCTTTTTTACTTCGAGCATAGTTTTTTCCGATTGATTATTTATCGTCGAAGCCGTTTCCAAAATGATGCCCCTTATCCAAACAACCTATAATACCCTCAATAACCCGTTTTGTTTCGTTCGGGTCGCTTACCCGTACCGAAAATGCTCCCGATTCCTTTGCCGGGTAATCATTACCCCCCGGAAACAATGCATCGCCAATAAATATCATTTCGCTTATTTTAATACCCAGCACCTGGTGCAGTTTATGGATGCCATATTTTTTATCGATGCCGTGCTTAGTTACATCAATGGATGTTGCCCCGCCCAGATTAACCGCAAACTCGGGAATCAATTTATCCAGCCGCTTTTTTATTTTATCGCGTTTAGCAAAATCGGGATCATATTTTTTCTTTTCGTCCAACGGCGCCTTTTGTCCTAATGCCGAATAAGTAACCTGGCTGCCCCTATCTTCAATGGTTTCGCCCCATGTCTTTTTGGCTTTATAGCCCGATGTATCAACCGCTTCGTTTAACGATTCAATGATCTTCTTTTTCTCCTCATCCGTAAAATTTTCGGCATACAACTGTTTCCAGCTTCGTGTATACTGGTAAAATTTGGTGCCGCAGGTGGGCAAAATGGATAAGTTTTTCAGTTTAGCCCCTTTGGGCAGATGCGCCAGCACCTGCGTTTCAAACTGCAACCAGTCACCACCCGATATTACGGCCACTTTGGCCACTGTTAATAAGGCAGCCAGCCGGTCGGCCATTTCTTTATCAATGGCGGCCTTGCTTTCAGCAAGCGTGCCGTCGAGATCAAATGCAATTAGTTTTTTCATTGAGTCATTTCGCTACGCTGTGATTTACTTGGCATCATTAGGTTATTTCGCTTTGCTGTCATTTGCTTCGTTCCATTGGGTTATTAGGTCATTGGTTGGTTAATGTTTGATAATAATCCGTCCGTCCGAAATCTATCCCCATTGTCAACCGGACGCCCGGACAGGCTAACGAACATGCCAATGACTCGATGACCAAATGACTCAATGACTGCTACCAATCCCCAGCTCCAGCAAAATTGCATGTCCCTTCGGTACAAAGGGGCAAGCACCGGCTATGGCGGGTATCAGCATTACTTCACCTTTTTTTAACGGATAAAATTCATTATTACTCTCCAGTTCGCCATGGCCTTCAATGCAGATCAGTACGTGCGGCGTATTTTCTTTCCCTACCATAAAAGTAGTTGAGCCAGTGTTGCGCCAAAGGGAAAAATGTTCATCTTCCACTAACTTCTCACACAGTATCCGTTCTGCAACTTCCACTTGCGGCGTTACCGGGCAAATATCTGTTTTGCTGAAATCTATACAGGCAATGGCTTCTTCTACCTGCAAATCGCGGGGCTTGCCGGTCTTTTCGTCAACTCGGTCCCAATCGTACAGGCGATAGGTAACATCACTATTTTCCTGTACCTCAAAAACCACCACATCGCCAAGGGTATGTACGGTACCTGCTTTTATTAAAACGCAGTCGCCAACATCCGGCTTAAAACAGGCTAAATCTTCGGCGATATTGTGTTTACCGAGCGACTCCCTTATGGTTGCTTCGTTAGTTCCGGGCCTTAAACCCGCATAAATAATGGCATCGTCGCCGGTTTCCAATACTACCCAGGCTTCGGTTTTTCCGTTTTCGCCTTGCGGGATGTATTTTTTCTCGTCATCAGCCGGATGAACCTGTACGGATAATACTTGCTGACAGTCCAAAAACTTTAATAACAGCGGAAACCGTTTAAAACGGTTAACATATTGCCCCATTAACTCGTAGGGCAATTGTTCAAATAGTTCTTTGATAGTTTTCCCGGCTAAAGGGCCGTTGGTAACTTTGCTGGGATGGTCGTCGCGATCGCTTAATATCCAGGCTTCGCCGGTTAGTTCGTTTTCGGGCAGGGGCTTGGTTAATAGTTTGGATAGCCTGCGTCCGCCCCAAATACGGTATTGATATATCGGGTCGAACTTTAAGGGGTATAATTTTATTTGCTCCATGTTTAGTAGGATAACACGTTGCGGAGGGTTTTGTTTAGCGTTTTCGGGAGAGATAACGGTTGGAGATAGGGCATTTGAGATTAGCGGCCCGCATTGTTATGATGGGCGTTGTCCATCGCTGACGGATTGCGCCCCATCAGGCCTTTTGTTATCTCCACAGGCAATTTTGGGCGGCACCAACTAATCTCTAAACTCCAACCTCTTATCTCTAATCTCCAATCACTCCATCTCCGGCTTATACTCCCCTCTCCTGGCAGCATCATCTAAACTGGCGCGTTGGTAAAGCAATTTTTGTGCAGCGGCAATATTTTCGTCCTTGCCCTTCCATAAATCCATGGCTGGTTGCTGAATGGCCCTTGCAAATGAAAAAGTAAGCGCCCACGGTAGTTTGCCTTTATATTTTACGTGCATAGCATTCAGGTGTGCCGTAGCAAGCTGTGGCGATTGCCCGCCCGATAAAAATGCTACACCCGGGACCGCAGCCGGAACCGTCTGCAACAAGCAGGTAACTGTAGCCTCGGCAACCTCATCAATACTGGCTTGCATAGGGCAGTCCAAACCGGGCACTACCATATTGGGCTTTAAAATTAAACCGTTAAGGTCTACATTTTGGGCATATAACTGGTCGAACAGTTCGTGCAGTGTATTGCGGGTAACATCAAAGCACCTTTGCAGTGTGTGCGAGCCATCCATCAGTACTTCGGGTTCCACAATGGGCACTATGCCTGCCTCCTGGCACATGGCCGCATAACGGGCCAGCAAATGCGTATTGGCTTCAATACAACCGCGTGATGGGATGTTTTCGCCAATGGTTATAACTGCCCGCCATTTGGCAAAACGGGCGCCAAGTTCGTAGTATTTAGCCAGTCGCTCAGGTAACCCATCAAGGCCCTTAGTTATTTTTTCGCCGGGGAAGCCTGCCAGGTCTATCGTGCCTTCATCAACCTTTATGCCGGGCACAATACCCGCCTTTTTTAAAATATCAATAAACAAAACACCATCGTTAGTGCCCTGGTAAATGGTTTCGTCGAACAAAATGGCGCCGCTTAACACATTACCCAAATTGGGGGTGGTTACAATCATTTCGCGGTAAGCGCGGCGATATTCAATAGTTTGGGGGATGCCTGCCTCTGCAAAACGTTTGTTGCAGGTGGCTGTACTTTCGTCCATAGCCAGCAAACCCTTGCTGCCGGCCATCATAGCTTTTGCTGTAGTGATCAGTTCTTGTGTTTTCATAGTTCGATGCGTCCTTTTTAAGGGGATGGATGCAACAGGCCCGTGTTGGTTAAACAGATGATGTTTTTAACAAGTTTAGGCAATATTTGTTACATGGCCACATTATTTTTCAGCTTATGACAATAATCAAACTCATCATTAATGAGAACAAAACAACTGCTGAATTATAGATAAATGCCATAAATAATAAGGTTCATTTATTAATAATATGCGCGATCTTCCGGTTTGTTAATTGCACGTCTCTGCAACAATAAAACGTGCGGCTATTTATCTATTAAAATATATACAATATTTATATATCATATTTATATTTCACATATCTTTAACATCTACAAACACTTAGCTACCTCACAGTTATCTATGAAAAAATACTTATCTCCTATCTGTTTCTTTCTTTGTTTTAACATTGCATCTGCCCAAAAAATATTTTTTTCGAAAGCTAATTATAACGATACCCTGTTGTTCGAAAAAAATGCGCCCATGCTGGCTAAACAGCTGATAGCGGTAATACCCAAAAATGATAAAGCAGTTTATTACGGCAAACTTTGCGCTTTAAAAGTAGTGACGGGCGAGTATGTCGATGTGGCTCCTGCATTAAATAATTTTGGCCTCGCATTATACGGTGATAGTGTAACTACCAGGGATATTGGTTTTGGTATGCGTGTTTACGCAGCAGCTATGCTTGCAAGGCCAGCAAACAAAGCCGATTTTGACAACCGTTTCCAGACTATTTTTATTGCCCTGTATAATACTTTGGTGAGATCTTCGAAAACCTTTGTTGAAGGCGATTATACTGCAAACATGGCCGCAAGTAAAGTGCAGTTTAACGATAAATTAAAATCGCTGAAAGGCGATGACAGCGTTTCGGTAAATGATGCTTCAACCTTATGCCGGTTTTACTGCAACTATAAAATTTACCGCGAAACCCACCTCGTCACCGACCGCATCCTGAAGAAGATTGAAGCTGATAATTATATTATTGCCGATAGCGTGCTGGTAAAAATGCCCGATGGCGCTACCATAGCGCTGTGCGTAGTACGCGACAGGAACGTTACGCAACCGCAGCCGGTATTACTCACTTACAATATTTATGCAGGCCGGGAAACCGGAGAAGCTAAAGATATGGTGCAGCACGGCTATGTTGGTGTGGTTGCTAACACCCGTGGCAAACGCCTTAGTCCGGATGCTATTGAGCCCTTTGAGCACGATGCTAAAGATGCCTATTACATAATCGACTGGATAAGCAAGCAAAGCTGGTGCAACGGTAAAGTGGGCATGTTTGGCGGCAGCTACCTGGGCTTTAGCCAATGGAGCGCCACCAAATACCTCCACCCGGCCTTAAAAACCATTGTGCCGCAGGCATCGGTTGGTATTGGTATTGATTACCCGGTGAATAACGGGGTTTTTATGACGTACTCGCTGCGCTGGCTGCATTATGTAATGAACAATAAATTGATTGACCGTGATGAGTTTGCCAATGCGAAAAAATGGGGAAACCTGTTTAACCGCTGGTACAAAAATGGAAACAGTTTCCGTTCGCTGGATACGCTGGATGGCCGGCCGAACGCTATTTTTCAGCGATGGCTGAAACATCCGTCGTACGATAGTTTTTGGCAAAATATGGTGCCGCAGCAAAGCGAATTCGCCAAAATTAATATCCCCATATTTACAACTACCGGTTATTTTGACGATGATCAGATTGGGGCCATGTCCTATTACAAGCAATACCATAAATGGAACAAAAACCCCAACTATTACCTGTTGATAGGCCCCTATAACCATGGTGGATCACAAGCCTTTCCATCGGCCGAATTAGGCGGATATAAAATAGACAGCGTAGCCAATGTTACCATTATTGATGTAGTGTACCAATGGTTCGATCATATTTTGAAGGGCGCGCCCCTACGATCCATTTTGCAGGATAAAGTGAACTTTGAGGTGATGGGCGAAAACAAATGGCACCATGTATCCGGCTTAAGCCAAATGCATAACAGCATCCTAAAACTTTACCTCGGTAACACTGCGGTTAACAAGCGGTATGCCTTGCTGGCCGGCAAACCTGCAAAACCCGGCTATATTGCCCAAACGGTTGATTTAACAACACGCGATGCCGTAAATGTAAACTTCGAAGTAAACAGCGATGATAAGATAATTGACAGTGTGCTGAAGCCTAAAGACGGTCGATTGGTATTTGTGAGCAAGCCTTTGGATAAGCCTTTTGCCATAAGCGGTGCATTTAATGCATCCATTATTGCTGCTATCAATAAAAAGGATATGGATATTACTATACAAATGTACGAGCAAACCGCCGATGGCAAGTACATGGCCTTTTTAGAAAATATTCAGCGGGCAAGTTATACCAAAGACAAAACGAAAAGGCAACTGCTGATACCCGGCAAACCCGAAACCATTAACATTAGCAATACTTATATTTTAAGTAAGCTGCTGCACAAGGGCAGCCGTTTAGTAGTGGTGTTGGGCGTTAACAAAAGTCCCGAGTGGCAGGTAAACTACGGCAGCGGTAAAGATGTAAGCGACGAAACCATGCTGGATGCAGCCGTACCGATGAAAGTTAAATGGTATAACAGCAGCTTTATTGAAATTCCGGTATTGAAATAATTAGCGAAACTTAATGGGAAGCATGGCAACAACAGTGTAGTTGTTGCCATCCCCCCTACAAATTCCCCTTTTTCATCTCCCCTATTGCATACGTTGCTGCCCTTGCCGTTAATGCCATGTATAAGATGGAAGGGCTTTGATTGCCGGTGGTGGTCATGCAGGCGCCATCGGTTACAAATACATTTTGGCAGTGGTGCAGTTGGTTATGCTGGTTAAGCAGCGAGGTTGCAGGGTCCTTACCCATGCGGCAGCCGCCCATTTCATGTATATCAAGGCCGGGGGCTTGTTTGTTTTCGTGGGTTTCAATGTTTATGCAGCCTGCTGTTTCCAGCATTTGGCGGGTTTGCTTTAAAAAGTCCTGTATCATGCGCTCGTCGTTATCATCGTATTCTACGGATGTAATGAGCAGCGGTATCCCCCATTGGTCTTTTTGATCTTTACTTAAACGTACGTGATTGGTTGCTTTGGGTACAGTTTCGCCCTGCATGTACATGTATAGCTTCCAACCGCCGGGTTCGGTTAGGGCATCTTTGTAGGTTGCACCTATTTCATTGCCATCTACCTTATCGGGATGAGTGGGTCTAAAGGCACCCATAAATGTAGTGTAGCCGCCAAAGTAATCCGTTTCGTGTTGGTGCAGGTTGCGGTAGTTGGCCAGGATGAGTTCTGTAGGGTTGCGGCCAAAGTAATAACTATCTAAAAAGCCATCCATTGATGCGGTAACCGACGCCCGGTAGTTTTGGAACGCTACGTATTTGCCCAGCAGTCCGTTATCGTTACCCAAACCATTAGGGAAACGGCTGGAAGTAGAATTAAGCAAAATCAGGTTAGTATTTAACGCCGATGCGTTTACAAAAATAATACGCGCCTTGTAATCAATCACTTCCTTTGTATTGGTATCAATAACCCGCACACCGGAGGCTTTACCCAGTTTTTCATCATAAATAATGGAATGCACTACCGAAAACGGCCTCACCGTAAGGTTACCTGTACGCTTTGCCCAGGGTAGTGTTGAGCTTACCGAACTAAAATATCCCCCGAAAGGGCATCCACGCATACACTCGTTACGCGCCTGGCAACCGGCACGACCCTGGTCAAGGTGGATTTGGTTGGGTTTGGTGAGATGTGCCCAGCGTGCATGCACCAGGTGACGATCGGGGTAGTTTTCTTTTATTTTTTGGCTGATATGCGCCTGCACCGCATTCATATCAAAAGGTGGTAAAAACTCACCGTCGGGCATGGCGTCAATACCATCCTTGTTACCGCATACGCCAATAAACTTTTCTACATGGCTGTACCATGGCGCAACATCGGCATAGCCAATGGGCCATTCAATACCATAACCAAAGCGGGCTGGGTTGGTAAACTCAAACTCGCTCCAACGCTGGCAGGCACGCCCCCAGGTGAGCGACTTGCCGCCAACCTGGTAGCCTCGTATCCAGTCGAACGGTTTTTCCTGTATGTACGGATGATCTTTATCTTTTATAAAAAAGTGGGCATCACTTTCGCCAAATCCTGCTGCTTTGCTTATTAGTGGATTTTCATCCAAAAACTCCTTTGTCATTTGGCCGCGGTGCTTAAACTCCCATGGGTTCATGGTGGCGGTGGGGTAATCTTTAACATGCTGCACATCGCGGCCACGTTCTAAAACAAGCGTTTTTAAACCCTGCTCGCATAGTTCTTTAGCGGCCCATCCGCCGCTGATGCCGGAGCCAATAACGATGGCATCGTAAGAAGTATTTATAGATGAAGTATCGGGCATTTAGTATTTAATTGGTGCGGCTAATTTAGGGAAAATTGGGGGAGTTGGAGTTAAGCAAACATTAATTTCGAAGCGTCAATGACGTATCATTAACCAGCTGGCAGCTCGTGTGTTTTCTATCTATTTAAGCCTATAGTGTTAAATTTGAACAATATTTTAAGGCTATAGTCTTATGAAAAACAAACAACGACATTTAATAATAGAACAAATGGACAGGAAACTGACCGTTTTTAAAGGTGCGGGAAGTACCGCTATACCCCAAATGGTTGGCTAAATTCAGTAAGATTGGCTTTAAACATGACTTTGCAGCAATCAGGCAAGCGGCTGGGACACCCCAAACCGGGGATTTTTAGAAACATTTCATTTTTTTAAGAATCACAATAGCAAGACCTTCACATTTGGCTTAATTTGATCCACTACTGGCAAAAAACCACGTTCAAGCTACAGAAACAAAGGTTTTTAGGAAAATGCCCAGTGCCCGTCTTTATTTCTGCAAGGCATGAAATACCCATTTTCCGGGTGGAATAATTATTGCCTTGAGATTACCAAACATAAAACAAATCTATTATGAACATATTTAATTTAATCGGCGCGGTAGTTGTGGGTCTGCCAACATTTTTCATGATTAAAACAAGCATCTCTATGATAAAGGATAAAAGGCTTAACTAAGCCGGAAGAGTCAAGAGTCAAGACATTCGAGTCGAGACTCCAGACTTAAGACTTTAACCCCGAAGCTGCTCCTTCATCCAAAAACACCATTGCCGATGGCAAGGTTTGAAAGATGGTTGCCGGCAATTGCTCCGTTACTTCGCCCTGCAAAGCCTGTGCTATAATATCCGCTTTTTTAGCGCCCCCTGCTACCAGCAATGGTATCTTTGATTCCTGCAGGTGTTTAAGGCCAAGCGTTATGCCTTCTGTTAATACGGTTTGTTGCTTAAAATATTTTTGCCCTACGGTAATGGTAGTCTCGGCCAGGGGTGCGTGATGGGCATACAAATTAAAATCGGTACCGGGTTCGTTGAGGCCGATATGGCCATTCATACCTATACCCACCATCATCACATCCAGCGGACCTTTCTCTTTTATAAAAGCATCCATGGCTCGACACGATGCATCCAGGTTAGTTGCTTTTGCATCAAAAAACCGCATTTTATCGGCACTGATATCAGCCGGAATGAAAAATTTCTCGAACAAAAAGTTCGTACAGCTTCCATCGTCGTCTTTATCCATACCCACCCATTCATCCAGGCCAACAAAATTGCATTGGCTAAAATCAACCTTGCCGGCTTCCATATCATCAAGTAAATATTTAAATACCCCGGCAGGCGATTCGCCCGAGGGGAAGCAGAGCAGCGATGCAGGCTTGTTGTTTACCTGGTTAACAATTAAATCGGCCGCAGCACGGCTCATGTCGTCGAAGGTTTTATGGGTTGATATTTTCATAACTATAATTGGCAAAGTTGAAATTGGCGACTGTCCCGGCTGTCCCAGTGTACCGGTTACCCAACGAATGGGACAGTTGGACAAGATATAACAAAAGACAAAGTTGTAGAAATAGATTGGTTATTAATTATGATTAAGATGGATTAATTGCCTATTTGTCCCCCTGTCCTACCGTACCGGGAAGTTGATTGGGACAGGTTTTGTCCGTGTTTTGGCTTACGGCTTTATTTCGTCAACAATGCATTTACGGTTATGGCTGACCCAATAAGTCCTAAAAATGATAATATAAAATACAAGAAACATAGTGTTACGCCTAAGTTGATGCTTAAAGAAAAAGCCTTGAATTCGGAAGAAATGATATATTCATAGCGCTTTTTTTTACTATAAATGTAATTAATTAACATACTAATCAATATTACCCAAACGAGAAACAAAAGCCGGAGGTACGATCTATCAAATATATTTACCCGAAAAATATGATAACACATAATTTCTACAGCAATAAACAAGGTGAAGCTTACCGGCATGCCAGCTAAAAATGCAGAATTAATAAGCTGGCTTTGCCTCATCGATGTGTCGTTCGTTCTCCTTCTGAAATTTGCCATGGTATAAAAAACAATAAAATCTGTCAATCTCATATATTGCTATAATAGATAATCGAATATGAATATTAGTGTCCCAATTGTCCCACTGTACCGGGCTACTGTTGGGTGGGACACGTGGGACAATTAATTTCCTGCAATATCACCAATGAACCTGTGAACTAATTTAACAAAAAGGAATCCTCCAGCCTGATATCGTCCGATGCGCTGCCGATCATCAGTTTAAATTCGCCGGGCTGGGTTATCCATTCCAGGGCCTCATTATAAAAAGAGAGCTTATTTTTATCAATGGTAAACGTAATGGTTTTGGTTTCGCCGGGTTGCAGCATTACTTTTTGGAAGCCTTTTAACTCCTTTACCGGGCGAACGGGTTGGCTTACCATATCGCGCAGGTACAGCTGTGCTACTTCCTCGCCGGCATATTTACCGGAGTTTTGCAAATCGAAACTCACGGTGATTGCCTCGGTTTTCAGCATTGTTTTTTTACTTAATTTAAGGTTGCTGTATTTAAAGGTGCTATAGCTTAAGCCGTGTCCAAACGCAAATTTAGGACTGTTGGGCAAATCGATATAGGCCGAGGTATAGTTTACATCGTTATCGCCATGGGCCGGTCGACCGGTGTTTAAATGGTTGTAGTAAATTGGTATTTGACCTTCGGTACGCGGAAAGGTGATGGGTAGCTTTGCACCGGGGTTGTAATTGCCGTACAGCACATCGGCCATGGCATTGCCGGCCTGGTTGCCCAGCCACCAGGTATACAGAATGGCCGGTACATGGTCGGCCGTGTAGTTAAATACCATCGGCCGGCCGGACATCAGCAGTACCACTACCGGTTTGCCGCTGGCCATTACTGCCTTTATCAAATCTTCCTGCACACCGGGCAGGTGAATGTTCGATCGGCTTTTGGCTTCGCCCGTCATATCCGGGCGCTCACCCATGGCCATTACTACTACATCGGCCTGCATGGCAGCTTTATAAGCCTCATCAAATCCGGCTTTGCTGGTATCGGTAATATCGCAGCCAGGGGCATACAACAATTTGGTTTTGGGTGCAGCCAGTTCCATACCTTCGTACAGGGATACTATTTCTTTTTCATCCCCTACATCCAAACTCCAAAACCCCTTCATTTCCTTTTTTGATTTCGCCAGCGGACCAATCAAAGCTATCGTACCTAAATCTTTTGATAGTGGCAGCAATTGTTTATCGTTTTTGAGCAGTACTATACTTTTACGGGCCACATCCCTGGCGGCTTCTATGTGTGCTGCGGTATTGATCATCCGCTTTTCGCGTTCGGCGTTGTTAAAGCGATAGGCATCTTCAAACAAACCCAACTCAAACTTTTTGGTTAGGATGCGGCGCACCGCTTCGTCGATAGTAGCCACCGAAACCTTTTTATCGGCCACCAGCTTAGCCAGGTTTTTAATATAGCTGCGGCTTTCCATGTCCATATCGCTGCCGGCGTTTATGGCAGCTTCGGCAGCTTCGTAATTATCCTTTACATAGCCATGGTTTATCATTTCGCCGATGGAACCCCAGTCGCTCACCACAAAACCTTTAAAGCCCCATTTGCCCTTTAAAATATCGCGCATCAGGTAGCGGTTGGCCGATGCCGGTACGCCGTTTAAATCGTTAAACGAATTCATGAAGGTAGCTGCTCCTGCATCGGCAGCAGCCTTAAATGGCGGCAGATAAAACTCCCACAAATTGCGCAGACTCATATCAACGCTGTTATAATCGCGGCCACCAATAGCAGCGCCATAAGCGGCAAAGTGTTTGGCACAGGCCATTACTGCATCTAAATTACCTAATCCTTTCCCCTGGAAGCCATGTACACGGGCAGTAGCTATGAGCGAGCCCAAGTATGGGTCCTCGCCTGCACCTTCCATTACACGTCCCCAGCGTGGGTCGCGGGCAATATCAACCATAGGGGCAAATGTCCATTGCACACCGCCTGCTGCGGCTTCGGTAGCGGCTATGCGGGCCGATTTCTCAATAGCTTCCATATCCCAGCTTGCTGCTTCGGCCAATGGGATGGGGAAGGTTACGCTATAGCCATGAATCACATCCTGCCCAAATATTAGCGGAATGCGTAAGCGCGATTGCATGGCAGCTTCTTGAAACTTGCGGGTATGCGCCACGCCGATGATATTGAGCACCGAGCCCACTTCGCCACGGCGAATAGCATCCAGCTTACTGCCTACATCGGCAGTGATGGGGCCGGTAGCCTCCCAATCGCCATTATACTGGTTAAGCTGACCAATCTTTTCGGCCAGGGTCATTTTCTTTAGCAGTTCATCAACCTTTTGTGCGGTGGTTTTTTGTTGTGCGATGGCTGTATTAATGAAGATAGCAATGCCTAAAAAGCATAGCAGCAGGGATTTTGTACGGTTCATTTGGATTTTGGAATTGTATTCAAGGATAGGGAATTTAATTTTGAATACGAAAAGGGATTAAAAACTGTACACATATTGGCAACGTGTACAGTTTTTGGCCAAAAACTGTACACGTATGCTTTTTATGTACAGTTTTTTATGTTAATATTGCAACATGTACAGAAAATGCTTAAAAACTGTACATGTAAATTATGCCATACGACAGAAATCAGCCTTTTAACAGCCTGCCTTTGCTGCCGCCATCGCTGCAAATTGAAAATGATGTAGATGTATTAAAAAAATTAGCATCTGCATCGCGGGCTTTGGCATCGGTGAACAACGGTGTGTTACGGCTCCCTAACCCTTTGATGCTGGTAAATACTATTGCCCTGCAGGAAGCCAAAACATCAACAGAGATCGAGAACATTTTCACGACCGAAGACGAGTTATATAAGGCGATATCAGACACAGTACAGGAAGATAAATCAAACACGGCTACCAAAGAAGTTTTGCGTTACCGCGAGGCCTTGTGGGAGGGATACAGACTGATAAACGAAAAAAAGGCGATTGACTTAGACACCATCATTAATATATTCAAGCAGGTTAAAAACTCATCATCGGGATTGCGTTCGCCGCAATCGCAGGTAACCATTAAGCGCGGCCAAAGTGAATTCAGGGCTGGCGAAGTGGTTTATACGCCGCCAAGAGGATTGGGAGTAACCGAGAAGTTTATGGATAATCTGCTGGACTACCTGAATGATGACGAAAAATACCCGATGGATCCTTTATTGAAAATGTGCCTGGCCCATTACCAATTCGAGGCGATACACCCCTTTCAGGATGGTAACGGACGAACAGGTCGTATTTTAAATCTGTTGTACCTGGTAAATAAGGGTTTGCTATCGCAGCCAACCCTGTACCTGTCGAAATATATTATCGCTAATAAGGACGATTACTACTACAATTTAGGAACAGTAACTCAGCGGGGTGCTTGGAAAGATTGGGTGCTTTACATGCTTGATGCTGTTGAAAAAACATCATTGCTAACCCATCAATTAATAAACGAGATCATTTCTCAAATGAACGCCACGCTTGAGTATGGCAAAGCAAACCTAAAATGGTACAACAAGGAAATTAACGAAGCCATTTTTAGTCAACCTTATTTAAAACCGGCGGCGATCGGTGGCATTATCGAACGTTCATCCCGCGTTACATTAACCAGGTATATGAACAATTTGGTTGAAATAAAAATTTTAACTCCGCAAAGAGATGGTAAAGAGATTTACTATTTAAATAACGACCTGATACGAATATTGCAAGGCTAACAAAAAAGCCCCCGACTACTGTAACCGGGGGCGCTCTTTTAATACCTTTCAATATTCATGACTGGACAGCTTATCATGATGAATCCGTTCCAGATAGCCTTTTTCGTTTATCGCGTAGTGAGCGTCGGAAGTGTCGTTGTAATTTTTAGGTATTCTGATGGCGCGAGTCTTCTTTTTCGATGGAAGAAAGAAGGACATTATGAGCTTAACCATCCGGGTGCAAAATTTTAATAGATCATTAAACATAAATTTTTCATAAAAAGTAAACAGATAAATTGGCGCCGCCTAAAGCTGTTGAGTGCCATCGCGTTATTCAAAGCTAAATCAATGCCAAATTATTTCATAGCGTTGTTGTATTACTTTCAAACTATTAAAAAAGCAACCTTTATTGCATAAATTTTATTTTTGAAACGTTTTATAGGTATCAAATTATTAAGATTTCATCATTTTAATAATAATTTTATTAATTGTTATTTTTAAAATAAAGGCGTGAATGTGAGCAATTTGTCTATTTTTCTGCGCAAACAATTACTATGCATGCATAATTATTTACACAGTTTACGTTTTTTAACGATATATCGTCGCAGGTTGTCGGCAGTTTGACACCCCCCGAGCGGGCAGACGCATTAACCCGCTTAGTTTTTTGGATATAAATTGGATATATTCATTTTAATTACCTTTGGCCAAAACGACTAAAAACACCATGACCTTTGCAGATAAAGTAATACTATTTAACAATCAGTTAGACTTTAACGGAACACTGCCGCCCGGCATTAACATCATGAACCCGTTTAAAGATAACCCACAGGTTATTGCCATTACCGAGCAGTTTTACAAAAAGTATTACAATGATAATAACAAACGATATTTAATATTGGGCATTAACCCAGGCCGGTTTGGCAGTGGTGTTACCGGTATCCCGTTTACCGATTCGAAACGTTTAAAATCAGTATGCGGTATTGCTTATGAAGGGAAGGAAACGCACGAGCCATCATCCGTATTTGTGTACGATGTTATTGAAGCCTTTGGCGGCCCGGTTGAATTTTACAGGCATTTTTATATCAGCTCCATGTGTCCGCTTGGTTTTACGGCTACCATCGCAGGCAATAAAGAGGTTAATTATAATTACTATGATAGCAAGGAACTAACCGTCGCTGTTTACGATTATATTATTGAAAACATACAAAAGCAAATAGCCATGGGTGTGGATACTGATACTTGCTTTTGCTTTGGAAATGGCAAGAATGAAAAGTTTTTACGCAAGGTAAACCAGGAGCATAAATTCTTTAAAAATATAATAGCGTTGGAGCATCCAAGGTTTGTGATGCAGTATAAAAGTAAAGCTAAGCAGGAGTATATTGATAAGTATATTTCGGCGTTTACAAGTGTGTTATAACCATCGTCATTCGCAGGATTTAAAGATCATAGGATGTTAATCTATCAGCCGTTTAAATCTTTTAATCCTCAAATCCTACGAATCAAGGTTCAGACTACTTATAATCCACCATTACCTGCCTGGCTTCGCCTAACCCATCCACACCCAATTCAATAACGTCGCCCGCCTTCAAATAAAACGGCGGTTTCATGCCTAAGCCTACGCCTGCGGGGGTGCCTGTTGAAATAATATCGCCGGGCAACAAAGTCATAAACTGACTGGTGTATGCTATTACATTGGGAATATTAAAAATAAAATTGCTGGTATTGCCATCCTGCATCATTTTCCCGTTGAGTTTTAGCCAAAGGCGAAGCTTATGCGGATCGGCAATTTCGTCTTTAGTGGCCATAAACGGCCCCATTGGCGCAAACGTATCGCAGCCTTTGCCTTTATCCCAGGTACCGCCGCGCTCTATCTGAAATTCACGTTCGGATACATCATTATGCAGCACATAACCTGCCACATAATCCATTGCATCTTCTTCGCTTACATAGCTTGCCTTTTTGCCAATTACAATAGCCAGTTCCACTTCCCAGTCCGTTTTTACCGAGTTTTTGGGGATGGTAATTTCATCAAACGGACCTGTTAATGCAGTAGTCGATTTCATGAATATTACAGGCTCAGTTGGCGGGGTAGCATTGGTTTCGCGGGCATGATCAATATAATTTAATCCGATACATACTATTTTAGACGGGCGTGTAAACGGACAGCCCAGGCGCACATCATCTGCAACTTCGGGCAGCATGTTGCCGTCAATAAAATCAGCCAGGCGGGCTAAGCCGTCGGTTTCAAAAAACTGCTCGCCGTAATCTTCGCCAAATGCCGAAGTATCGTATTTTTTATCGTTAATAATTACCCCGGTTTTCTCTTTTCCAGGCTCACCGAATCGTATAAGCTTCATGTTGTTTTAGTTAGTGGTTAGTTCGACGCCCGAAATTACATTTTTATTTATATCTTTGATATTATGACTGTTTTAACAATTGAAATTCCTGACGCCGAAACAGAAGAAGTTGTTAAATACCTCAAGGATAAGCATGTTGTTATAAAGGAAAACAGCATTAAAAACCTGGGTGAATTAACAATAGAAGATTACCGGAATGACACCTTAATGCGCGCTAAAAACAGGCGCGGTTCCGCTGCTAAATATTTATGATTTTACATCAGCGCGACATTATAGAAGTGCCTTTTTTTGATGCCGTCCCACATCCCGCAATTGTAGTTTCGGTACCCGATATTTTTGAAGCAGAAGGTTTTTTTTACGCAGTCAATTTATCCACCAAAAATGGCACCCCGACTGGACTTTCCAGATTAGTCCTGACATGATTAACAACCCACGAAATTTCAAAAACGGCTTTGCTGTATGCCATGTAGTACAGCTCTATTATGCCGATGAAATTAGTAACAGGTTCGGCTCGCTAAAAGTAGAGCCGTTTAAAAATCTTATCGAAAAAATCAACCAGGTAATTTTCATCGGCAAGCATTAAACATCGGAGCACGCACCTATTGTTCGTAGGTTAAATTCTTCGTGTTTACCGAAGTATTACAATAGCTTTTTATTACACCTCGCAACTCAATTATTCAGCGTAATAAACCCGCCATCAACCGGGTAATCACTTCCCGTAATAAATCCGGCCTCGTCCGAGCATAAGTATAAGGCCAGCGCCGCTACTTCCTCCGGCTGCCCCATCCTGCCAATTGGTTGCGATTTGGATAGTTTCTCAAATATCTCCTCCTCTTTACCTGCATAGTTTTTGGCAATAAAGCCATCCACAAAAGGCGTGTGGACCCTTGCCGGGGATATGCTGTTACAACGAATACCATCGTGTAAATAATCGCGGGCCACTGATAATGTCATGGCGTGTATAGCGCCTTTGCTGGTTGAATAGGCAAACCTGTCGGTAATACCCACATGTGCCGCTACCGATGCTGTGTTTAATATTACACCACCGCCCCTGGCTTTCATTAATGGAATAGCTGCAAATAAACAATTATACACACCTTTTATATTTACATTGTAAATACGGTCGAAATCGGCTTCGCTGGTGTTATCGGCACGGCCAATATGGGCAATGCCTGCGTTGTTTACCAGGATGTCTATTTTACTTATGGCATCAAAAACATCAACCACTTGTTGCTGCTTACTTACATCGCAGGTATGGGCAACAGCTTTGCCACCTGCTGCGGTTATTTCATTAACCGTATCGGTAGCTGCTTCGGCATTTAATTCAATGATATGTACCTCGGCGCCCTGCTTCGCGAAAAGGATGGACATTGCCCTGCCTATCCCGCTGCCGCCGCCTGTTATTATTGCTGATTTATTATTTAGTTGAAACATTTGTTGGTTCATTGGTTCACTGATTCATTAGTTCGTTGGTGGATGGTTTGATACTCGATCCAACTTATCTCGAGTCACTAAACTCTAATCGCTGAGCTGCAGCTTCTTTACTGACTTTCCGGACTCTCCTATAAAGAAACCCCCCGTTTCCACGGGATAAAATCATCCTGGCCCAATTGAACGGCTTTGGGTTCAACTTCGCCGCTGGCTACCTGTATTACGTAGTTTAATATCCGTTCGCCGGCCTGCTGTATGGTTTCGGTACCTTCAATAATGGTACCGCAGTTAATGTCAATGATATCAGGCATTTTAAGCGCAAGCGCCGTATTGGTTGACAGCTTAATAACCGGTGTTATTGGGTTGCCTGTTGGCGTACCCAAGCCTGTGGTAAACAGCACAATGTTAGCCCCTGCACCAACTTCGGCGGTGGCACTCTCTACATCGCTGCCGGGAGTACAAAGCAAGTTTAAACCGGGTTTGGTTACCTTGGCGGGATAGTCGAGCACGTCGGTTACCGGCGATGTACCGCCCTTTTTGGCTGCCCCTGCCGATTTGATGGCATCGGTAATTAAACCATCTTTTATGTTACCCGGCGATGGATTGGCATAAAAACCCGATCCGCCTTCTTCGGCACGGGCGTTGTATGAAGTCATCAACTGCATAAAATAGTTGGCTTTTTCTTCATCAACACAGCGATCGCTCAACTCCTGCTCCACACCGCAAAGCTCCGGGAATTCCGACAGGATAACCGAACCGCCCATTGCCACCAATATATCCGACGCATAACCCAATGCCGGGTTTGCCGATATGCCCGAAAAACCATCGGAACCTCCACATTCCAAACCAATACACAATTTGGATAGCGGTGCCGGTTTACGTTCGTTTTGGTTGGCTTGTACCAGGCCGGCAAAGGTTTGCTTTAGGGCCTGCTGCATCATTTCGGCTTCGGTGCCTACTTTTTGTTGTTCTAAAATCACCAATGGCTTGCTAAAATTAGCGTCCCGTAAGGCTATTTCCTGCTGTAAAATACTTACCTGTGCATTCTGGCAGCCTAAACTTAAAATGGTTGCACCTGCTACGTTGGCGTGGGTAACATAGCCTGCAATCAATCCGCATAAGGTTTGCGCATCCGAGCGGCTGCATCCACAGCCCATTTCGTGCGTTAAGAACTTTACACCATCAATATTTTTAAACAAGCGCTTGGAGTTGGCTTTATCAGCCGAAGCTGCTATATCGGCATTTAATATTTCCTCAACCGATTTGCCGGTTTTATACAAATCAACCAATTGGTCAACTTCGCCATCGTAGCTTTTGGTTTTCTTATAGCCCAGCTTATCTACCAGGGCCTCCTTTAAAACATCCACATTACGGTTCTCGCAAAACACCATCGGCACCACTATCCAGTAGTTACCTGTGCCTACCGAGCCATCAGCACGGTGATAGCCCATAAAAGTTTTACTATCAAAGTTGCTGGTGTCAGGCTTATGCCATTCCAGCTTGCGTGCGCCTAATTGAAAAGGCTCAGACGCATGATGAACGGTTTTGGTACTGATAGGGCCACCCTGCGGGATATATTCCGTTGCTTTAGCCACCAACACCCCATACATATAAACGGGTGCGTCCGGATTTAAATTAACCAGGCTGAATTTGTGCTTGGCTTTAACGGCTGCGGTTAACATAAAGGTTTGGTCCTCAAAATCAATCACCGTATCTTTTTCCAAATCCTGTAAGGCAACCAAAACGTTATCTTTTGGATGTATTCTTAAAAATTTCTCTACCGACATCTATCTGTATTTTTTCCGGTTCAAATGTACGTAATCAAGTATAATTATTATTGAAGTATCAGTTCAATAACAGGTATTTCATAAGGCGGCTTTTTTACCGGTAGCGTTAATTCAAGGTCGTCCTGGTTGCCGTTTGACGCGTTAGAAATCAGTTCCGAATCGTCGTTTAGCAATTGTGCATACTTAATTTTGCCTTTGTAGCCCGGTAATATCAGTTTACCATTTGCGGGGTAGTTAAATAACTGAACGTATAAACGTTTGGTAGTTGGGTTATAGGTAAGTTTCTCGCCATCGGGTATTTTAAAAGCTGCAGGCGCATAAGTACAATTGTAAACCGATTTGCTGTTGGCGTGCATCCAGTAGCTCAGGCTATCCAGTGCACGGGTGGCACGGTAGTCAAATTCACCGCGGGCTGTTGGACCAACGTTTAAAATAAGGTTACCGCCGTTGCTTACCGAACTAATCAATAAATCGAGCAGCTGGCGATGCGTTTTCCAGGTATTTTCATCGCGGTAATATCCCCACGATCCCGAAAAGGTTTGGCAGGTTTCCCAGGTTTTGCCATGGTATTTAGCCAGTTCGGCGGTGCTTACCTGTTCGGGAGTTTCAAAATCACCACCATCTTTGTAATCTTCAAGCCCCAGCCTGTTATTTACAATTATGCCGGGTTGTAGTTTCCTTACCAGTTTCAGCAATTCTACCGCACCCCAATCCTGATCCCTCTTGCCGTGCTTTGAATCCTTTCCCCACGACCAGTCGAGCCACAGCACATCAATTTTGCCGTAATTGGTTAACAGTTCGGTTATCTGGTTGCGCATGTATTGCCTGTATTTAGCCATATCGCGCCCTTTGTTTAAGCGCTCGTAATCGGCCTCGCTATGGTTAACCTGCATTAACGGATGTGCATCGTCCATGGTATAATCGGGATGGTGCCAATCCAGCAGTGAATAATAGAAACCTACTTTTAAACCTTCGGCTCTGAAAGCATTTACATATTCGCGCACCAAATCGCGCTTGGCGCCGGTGTTTGTCGCCTTATAATCGGTGTATTTGGAATCGAACAGGCAAAAACCCTCATGATGCTTTGAGGTGAGCACCGCGTACTTCATACCCGCTGCTTTAGCTTGTTTGGCCCATTTTTGCGGCTCAAATAAATCGGGATTAAACTCATCAAAGTATTTTTGGTATTGTTCGTTCGTTAAATGCTCATTATGCTTTACCCATTCGTGCCGTGCAGCTAACGAATAAAGCCCCCAGTGAATAAACATCCCAAAACGCGCATCCGACCACCATTGCATACGGGCCTTTTTTTGGGCCTCGGTTTCGGTTCCTATCCTTTTTTGAGGGGTATTTGCTGCCGGCTGTTGTGCGCGGGCAGTGGTAATGGCCAGTGTTATTAACACCAACGCTATCTGCATTTTTTTTACCATAACAATTGCTGATATATTATAATTGGAATATTTTGTTCATTAAAACCCATTTCTCGCCTTTTAATGCCTTTTTTAATGGTTGCTGAAAGTTCCACATCAGTGTTTCCCATTCCTGTACTTTGGCATTGGCCGCATCCATTTCGGCTTTTTTATCGAAACTAAAGCTGTCATCTGTTTCCATTATCATAAACAAGCGCGTATCAAAGCGGTATATCTCCATATTGGTAATACCCGAACCGGTAATACTTTCCCTAATTTCGGGCCATATATCGGTATGATATTTTTCATATTCGGCTATTAAAGCCATATCGTCTTTTAAATCGAGGGTTAAACAATATCTGCGCATGGCCGGTTTATTTTTGAAGTAATTGTACGATTAACAATTGTAAAAAAATATTCTAATTAAAAGTAAATATCATTCAAAGTATTCTGCATTATTTCATCATTGTTACGGTTTTATCAATTTGGGGAATTTCAGGTCGTTAACTCGTCTAAATTATATTTGCTTCAAATGCTGGTTTTTTCCATCATTAAGTATACTTTTATCATTTAATGATGGGAAAAGGCAGCATTTTTGTTACGATTTGTTTTTACGAAAATGTTATTGTAAATTTGTTGGAAAAAGCCAGCATTAACTGGCAAAGTAGCGCTTAATGATGGAAAAAAACAGCATAAAATGGAATACCACAAGCGATAATGCCGTGCTGGGCGTTATCGGCAATTTTATACAGCATACCCGCCTGCAGCAAAATAAAACCCAGCAACAAACAGCCGAAGCAGCAGGCATTAACCGCTCAACCTTACGGGATATTGAAAAGGGAAACGGTGGCACCCTGCTTACCCTGGTGCAAATTTTAAGGGTATTGGATCAATTACCGGCTTTAAGAAACTTTGAAGTAGAAGAACAGATAAGTCCTTTGCTGTTGGCTAAACTGGAATTGAATAAACGCAAACGGGCCCGCAATAGCAATAAACCCGACGACAAAACTGATATTAACCCCGGCTGGTAATGATCACATCGGCATTTATAAATATATGGGATAAGCGTACCGGCGCCATTGCCTGGAATGCTGATACCGGCCTTGCATCGTTTGAGTTTGAGCCTGCGTTTATACGCCAGGGGCTGGATATAGCGCCCGTAAAGATGCCACTGACCAACGCTCCCGGCAGGATATTTTCATTTAGTGAATTGCGGGATAGCCAAACCTTTAGAGGATTGCCCGGCTTACTGGCAGATGTATTGCCCGACCGGTTTGGAAACACACTGATCAACGCCTGGCTGGCCCGTGCCGGTCGTGCTGAAAACAGCATGAACCCGGTTGAGGTACTTTGCTTTATTGGCAAACGCGGCATAGGCGCACTGGAGTTTGAACCGGTAGTACCTAAAAGCAACGATGCCGCTACCAAAATAGAGGTAGACAGCCTTGTAGACATTGCCGAAGCGATATTAACTGGCAGGCAAAACTTCCATACCACCTACCCCGAGCACGAGGAAAAGGCGCTGATGGACATACTGAAGATAGGTACCTCGGCAGGCGGTGCAAGGGCCAAGGCGCTGATAGCCTACAACGAAACAACCGGCGAAATAAAAAGCGGACAGGCCGATGCTCCCGAAGGCTTTACCCATTGGCTGCTGAAATTGGACGGGGTGCATGATACGCAATTCGGTGCCTCAAAGGGATACGGGCGGGTGGAAATGGCCTATCACCTGATGGCGGTAGATTGCGAAATAGAAATGACCGAATGCCGCCTGCTGGAAGAAAACGGTCGTGCGCATTTTATGACCAAACGGTTTGACCGCACCGCCGGACACGAGAAGCTGCACATGCAAAGCTTTTGCGGCATACAGCATTTTGATTTTAACGATGTGGGGCTATATAGCTACGAGCAATTATTTCAAACCATGCGCACCCTGCGGCTCGATTATCCGCAAGCGGAACAATTGTACCGCCGGATGGTATTTAATGTACTGGCCCGTAATTGCGATGACCATACTAAAAACTTTGCTTTTTTAATGGATAAAACCGGCCAATGGCGGCTATCCCCGGCCTTTGATGTGTGCCATGCGTACAGGCCGGGTAGTTTGTGGGTAAGTCAGCAATCGTTATCGGTAAACGGTAAAAGGCAGGGAATTAACCGTGACGATTTATTGGAAGTAGCCCGCCAGATGAATGTAAAAAAGGCCAACAACATTATTAACCAGGTACTGGCATCGTTGGCCAAATGGGCGGAGTTTGCCGGCAAATGCCATGTGGATGAGCCTTTACAGCAAGCCATCGGAAAAACGTTGTTAAGTGTTTAAAACAATTCGCCCAGGTTAACGAAAAAGCCATGCGAACCGCCGGTGCCAACGCCGTAATCAATACAGATATTGGTATTTGAACGTTTGTTTATTTTTAACCGCAAGCCTCCGCCTGCTGCCGGGGCCATCCTTTCAAAGGCATTGGTTTTAAATTCGGAAAAACTTTGACCGTTGGCAAAAATTACAGCGCCTAACAAACCGTTGTTGGTTATCCCAAATCTGTATTCTGCTTCAAAATAAAGTTCGTTTTTCCCCCGAAACCTTCCTATGGCATAGCCCCTGCCGCTGTTGTTGTACATATCGCCACCGGTTGCCGGTAAATCAAGATAGGGAACTTTACCCGATGTAAATGCGGCCATGCTCCACAAAGCCAGCACATTATTTGAACCGGGCGATAGCCTGATATATTTCCTTAAATCCACCTGTACCGATTGCCAGTTGGCATCGCTGCCCATAGCCTTTAAATTTTGCCGGAAAGTGAAGTTTGCAAATATCCCCCCTAAGGGACTGAGCTGATTGGAACGGCTATCGTACAAAAAATCAACATTAAAACCTGATGATGTGGATTGGGTTGTTTGTCCGTATTGCCCATAATCAGAAACTGTATTATTTAAATTGCCGGTAGCAGTGATGTCATAATGCCTGTCGAAATTATAACCTATGCCGGCGTAAAAATTGGCTGCTATCTTTTTAAGCACGGTTTCGTACAGCCGAAAATAATAATAATCCAAATCGTTTTCATTGGCAAAGGTGGTAAAGGTGCCCAATCCATAGGTATCTGTCGGGTATTTTTGAAAGCGAATGTCGGTCACAATCTTATAATCGTTGTTGTTGGTCCAAAGTTCCGACCGTGTTAAAAAGGTGGTTTGACTTTTGGTATCGTAGCCTACATCGGCCGCTATAATGGAGTTATTTTGGCGATGACCGGTAGCGGTGTAAAAGCTCACATTGCCGCTTATATCGGCCGTAAAACCGGTGGATAGCGTATACCCTGCATAGGGGATGATGGAAAAATTATCCTTTTTGGGTGCTTCACGTTTATCAGGCGTTGCGTTTTTATCCAGTATCTTCAGGATGACATCCACCAGGTCACGCTGTTTGGCCGAATCGATATAGGCGTGCTGATTGCGGGTGTTAGTTGCCGGTGGATAAGCTATTGGCGGAATATCCTGCGCAAATGCCTGCATGGCGCTAAGCACCGCAACAAGGCAGACGGGGATTTTTAGTATTTTCAACTATGCCGGTAATTAATCACGCGGCAAAAGTAGGTTGTGGGTATTATGCCAACGTCACCCCTCCTTTACCAAATGGTAATGTTGTGAGTTTGTTACATGAGGTTTTGTATGCTTAAATTTTAACACAGAGCGCACAAAGGAGGCACAAGGAACACAGAGAAAAATAAAAGCAATTGGTTATCAATATTTTTAATAAATTAACAACCCTTTAATAAAAAAACTCCGCGCACTCCGTGTTACCTCTGTGCCCTCTGTGTTAAAAGTTCACCAGTTTACCCACACAAAGCGTCATAGAGCCATAAAAAAAGCGTTCCGTATCTCACCCCGGAACGCTTTGTCATCAATTTTAAATCAATAACAATCAACTAAATCCAGACCGGCATCTCACCTCCAGCCTTTTCTCATGCTCATTTACTGAACGATAAGCTCTTCATCTCATAATCGGTTATCGTTATTGATTAGACGTTCAATTTTAAGTTATGTTACCAATATTTTAAAAACCGCCGCCGCCCATGCCGCCACCCATGCCACCACCCGGAGGGCCGCCGGGGCCAGGACCACCAGGGCCACGGCCAGGACCATCACCCGGACGGAAATCAGGACGCTTGCCACTCATTTTCTGGAACCGGTAGGTAAACGATAACAGGTAATAACGACCTAACCTGTTAACATTGGTTTGGGTAACAAAGTTGCCGTTTTGGGTGCTGGTGTAGCCTGTATTTTGGTTAAACACATCCATTACCGAGGCCCGTAACGTAGCCATATTCCCTTTTAAAAACCTTCGCTCTACGTAAGTATTAAATATATTAGGATTGGTTGACCCTTTGTAACCGTAATAAAACGTTTTTGTATAATCATAACTGTAGGTCCAGTCTTTCCAAACGTAGTTTTTACCGTTTAAACCCACTATCCACGACCGGAAATTATCCTGAATACCCGGCTGATTGATTGAGTTTTTTGACGAATTGATAGCATAAGTAGTGTTAAACTCTGCATCAATAATATCGGTAATATCAACCCTGAAACGCAGGCCCTGCGATAGCACCAATGTTTTGGCTATATTTTCTTCGGTTGTAGGAGCGTAAGTACCCGCGTCGATATTGGTGATGTACGATATATTGTTATTGTACGACGCATTACCGATGAAGAACAGGTTATATTTACGTTTCTCCCAGGGCTTGGCAAACACGTAGAATGCCGATGCCGAATAGTAACCGCTGGCATTGCGGTAATCGGTAGCGATGGTACCCTGTAGCCTGGGGTTAGGGGTGTATGTAGCCGGGTAGTAAATGGTGTTGGCCACAATTTTATTATCAGTTTGCGTGAATGATAAATTGCTGAAGAACACATTACCCGATGTAAAATCAAACTTATTGTACCTTAACGATAGGCTGTTGTTGTACTCCGACTTTAAATCGGGGTTACCGGTTATAGGATACAACGAACTCGAGAAATCAGTTACCGGCTGCAATTCCGAGTAAGTAGGCTGGGCGCTGCTGCCGCTATAGTTGGCGCTTAATGATTGCGTGCGCGAAAAATTGTAGATAAAGTGCGCATTTGGCGAAAAGTTAAATGCCGTTTTATCGGTTGACAAGCCCGTGCTTGGCGAAAAGCCGGACAACTCCGACGGCTGCGCAACAACGCCTAATACAAAGTTATATTTCTTTTGTACAAAGCGGTAATTTACACCAAAGCGGTTAGTAGTAAAGATAAAACTATAGTCGTTACTCGAAATCGGATCATTTTCAAGAACGCCGCCTGCATCTAAAAAGTCTGTTTCCCTGTCGGATGTTGTATGGCTGCGTTTGTAGTTATAATTTAACTCCATGTATGAATGTCCGCCCAAAGGTTCGATATACGACAGCGATGTACCAATAGTATCCGTACGGCTGTTGATGTAGATAAACTGATCAATAGGCACGTTTGGAACGCTGGGAGGTATAAAAGTGTACACCGGGTTTTGATACGCATCGCTGCTTGAATTACCTACACCAACATTGATGCTAAAATTGCGCCCATGTCCGTTAAAACGGTGGTTATACAGGGCATTAATACCATAATTGGGGGCCGATGAATGGCTTAACGTGCTGATATCGTAGTTGGTGGTATCCAGCATATTGGTGCCATTGGCAACTGTATGCAAGCCCGCATAAGAATATGATGGACTTACTTTTAAATAATTTACCGTATCGGGCCGGTACTCCAAATTAAAGGTAAACCGGTGATTTAGCTTTTTATCAGTTTGTATATTGCTCGATTTATTGACACTTGTGTTGCCAAGCGAAAGGTTATCCTGCTCGGTTTTGCTGGTGGTATACACCGTATTATCAGTAAAGCTATAGCTGCCATAAACAGTAACCTTTTTGCTCCACGAATCGCGGTAGTTTAAGCCTATTGACCGTGCTGTGGTGATACCGTTGGTAACATTACCACCTCCCGGAGGGCCACCGCCGCCACGGCCACCCGGACCGCCACCACCACCACCAGGGCCGCCAAAGCTAAACAGGTTGGTATTGGTATTGTTTAAATTGCCCAACACGGCTATTTGCTGATTGCCGTTAAAGCTAAACATATTGGCCTGCGCCAGGTAACGGGTTTGATCTTTACTACCATCAATTTGCGGGATTGCATCGTTGCCGACACCCCCGCTGGCCTGGCCAAAAATGCCATGGTTACGGCTGGGCTTAATATTAATGTTTAATACAGTTTCGGGTTCGCCGGTTTTTATGCCGGTTAGGTTGGCCTGGTCGCCGTAATCGCTAACCATCTGTACGCTTTGTACGGCATCGGCAGGTAAGTTTTGGGTAGCAGTTTTTAAATCACCACCAAAAAAGTCTTTGCCGTTTACACGTACTTTGGTTACACTTTTACCCTGAAAAGTAAGGTTACCGCTTTTATCCACATCGGCGCCGGGGATCTTTTTTATCATATCCTCCACCGGTGCACCATCCCTTACCGGGTAGGCTGCGGCGTTAAACTCAACGGTATCTTCCTTTATTTTAACCGGCAATACGTCCCGTATTACTACACCGGCCAACATGGTGGTTGAGCCCTTTAAAATTATCGGTTTTAAAAATACGGGGTTATTGGTGTTGTCCATCGTCATCCGGCGCCTTATCGGCTCATAACCTATTGATTGAACAACCAAACTAAACTGTGTGCCTTTTATCCCCTGGAAAACAAATTTCCCGTTGGCATCGGCTATCGTCTTCAGGCTGTCGGTACCGGTTAAAATGGTGATGATGGAACCCGGCAATGTTGCCTTGGTCGAATCAATCACGGTACCGTGCACATCCCTGCCTGTTTGCGCATAGCTTCGTGCGCTGAGCAAAAGGGCAATGGCAATAAAAAAGTATCGTAATTTCATAATGATCTTTATTTAGATTCCGCAAAACAATACTAAAGGCTGCTGATAAAAAAATGCAATAGACAACGGCAAAAAAAGAATAGACTAAATGTTATTTTTAACCTATAAAAGCATAGTTTTAAGCACCAACTAACTAACCGCTATTTACATAGATAGAAATTGCCCGCTCATCGGTAAACTTTACCCGCCGATAGATTTTGATTGCCTTTGTGCAGCATTCATTTGTAATATTGCGGTTACAATTGCGCGATATAAGCAGTTGATAGTAAATATTTTATGAAATGATAGTTCCAAAGTCAAAAAGCAAACTGGTAACCATAATAATCCACGTATTGGTGTGGTGCGTATTCGGCACCCTCTACAATATTCAACCGCTCATCTGGAATATTACAGTGCCTTACCAGCTTTGGCTAAAGCAGAGCATCGTTTTTGGCACGGTGATCATCGCTTATTATGTAAATTCATCTATACTGGTTCCGCGCTTTTTGTTAAAAAACCGCAACAGCATTTATTTTGTAATTGTAGTAGGCATAGCAGCCTTTATAGCCCTGTTAAGCGGCTATGCCGATAACCTGCTTAACCTGCACCAGCTAATGGACGCGGCCTTTCATAAAATGCCAAGGCACAGGCCCGGCGGCAGAGATCATGCCTGGGACATTGGTACTATTGTAGGTATAACGGTAACCACCGCGTTGGTTTTAGGTATCGGCACCAGCATCACTACCATCCAAAAATGGCAAAACGATAAACAGGTGCACCAGGAAATGGAGCAGGATAAAATAAGTTCCGAGCTGTCATTCCTTAAAGCGCAAATCAATCCGCATTTCTTTTTCAATACCCTCAATAATATTTATGCGCTTACGCTGATTAATGCCGACACATCGCGCAAAGCCATACACCAGTTATCGCGCATGATGCGTTATGTATTGTACGATACGCAAAACGCTACCACGCTGCTGAGCCAGGAAATTGCTTTTATAAAAGACTACATCAGCCTGATGCAACTGCGGTTGACGGATGTGGTTAAAATTGAATTTTCAACCCCGGCAGCATTAAAGGATATGGCCATAGCGCCCATGATATTTTTGCCTTTTGTAGAGAATGCTTTTAAACATGGTGTAAGCGCCACCCAGCCCAGCTACATTAATATAACGGTTGAGCAAACCGGCAACACAACCGAATTAAAAGTGCATA
>Ga0206947_1035_pt1 | contig 46724 bp, 38 predicted proteins | sample Alteio_BWOrgHeat_3_FD_153239 | JGI IMG/M metagenome (GOLD analysis project Ga0206947, IMG submission 153239) | Enriched cells from forest soil in Barre Woods Harvard Forest LTER site, Petersham, Massachusetts, United States -... | ecosystem: Environmental > Terrestrial > Soil > Temperate forest > O...
CCGTACAGGGCGGATTAGGACTGATTTCCTCGCGCCTTAAAGTTGAGGGGCCAATCGAAAAGGATAAAGGATCATTCATGATCAGCGCACGGCGTACTTATATCGATGTATTTTTAAATGCGTCATCTGATAGTACCATCAAAGGAAGTTCCCTATATTTTTATGATATCAATGCAAAAGCTAATTACCATTTTGATGATAAAAACGCGCTGTATATTTCGGGATACTTCGGTAAAGATGTTATTGAATTAAAAAACACCTTTGGCACCAACTGGGGCAACTCAACTGGCACTATCCGTTTTAACCATTTGTTTAACAGCAAGCTATTTTCTAACACTTCGCTGGTTTACAGCAATTATAACTATACCATTGAAAGTTTCGAGAGCAATGATTTTTTTAAAGCGACCTCTCAAATTACTGATGTAAATCTTAAAGAGGACCTGCAGTACTCCATGGGCAATAGCCATACGCTTAAATTTGGTTTTAACGTTTTGCATCATACCATTGCTCCCGGCACCATTACTACCAACTCCACATCAAGCTTTAATGATAAAAGTATAGAGGAACGTTTTGGTTTTGAAAATGCGCTTTATATCAGCGATGAGTGGCAGGCAACTAATAAACTAACCATTTTATATGGGCTGCGCTTAAGCGGTATGTTCTTATTGGGTCCAGGTACATTCAGTAATTACGATTCGGCGGGAAACACGGTATCATCCACAACTTATGCTTCTGGCGCAACGGTAAAAGATTACTTTAATTTAGAGCCACGTCTGTCAGGCAGTTATAAACTGAATGATGAAACCTCGCTAAAAGCATCTTACAACCGCAGTACGCAAAATATACACCTGCTCAGTAACTCCACCAGCAGTACCCCTACCGATTTGTATGTTATGAGCAGCAATAACATAAAAACCGAAATTGCCGACCAGGTATCTGCGGGCTATTTCAGAAATTTTAAAGATAATATTTTCGAATTCTCGGCCGAGGTTTATTACAAATGGATGCAAAACCAAATTGATTACAAAGACGGTGCGCAATTGCTGGTAAACCAGGATGTGGAATCACTGCTTACGTATGGCACCGGCCGGGCGTACGGTTTAGAATTATTTTTAAAGAAAAAATATGGCCGCTTTAACGGCTGGTTCGGTTATACGCTTTCGCGGACAGAATTAAAGTTTCCTGCTATCAACAACGGGAATTATTATCCCGCCCGGCAGGACAGAACACACGATTTATCGGTTGTTGGCATCTATCAGCTTAATAAACGCTGGTCGTTCTCCAGTGATTTTATTTATGGTACGGGCAATGCGGTAACTTATCCAACAGGCAAGTACAATATTGGCGGCTTAACTACCTTTTCGTACTCACAACGCAACGGCTATCGCCTGCCATCGTCAAACCGGCTGGACATTGGTGCAACGCTGGAAGGGAAACAACATAAAAAATACCATTCCAGTTGGACGTTTAGTATTTATAACGTTTATGCTCACCGCGATCCCTATATCGTGTCCTTTCGCGACAGCAAAACAACGCCAAATACAACGGAGGCTGTTGAAACCAGTATTTTTGCAACCCGGATACCATCAGTTACCTGGAATTTTAAATTTTAGTGAGAAAATAGAGTCAGGAAATCAAGAACAAGAGACAAGACATGAAAAATTTAAAATATTTTCTTCCGGTTTTATTTGCTACCGTGTTGGTAACGTCATGCACCAAAGTAATCGATCTTAAATTGGGGAACGATACGGGTAAACTGGTTATCGAAGCAAATATCACCAACATTAACGGGCCGCAAAGTATAACCCTAAGCCAGAATGTGCCTTTTACCAGCACCAACGTTTATCCCCCGGTTAGCGGAGCAACAGTTACAGTTAGCGATGACAAAGGAAACACTTATCCCTTTACCGAAACCCAATCTGGTACGTATAGTATAAAACATTTGCAGGCTATTTTTGGCAGTACTTACACCATGAAGGTTACTACCGGCGGTAAAACTTATACAGCCGTTTCAACCATGCCACAGCCAGTAATTCTGGATTCCATTTCATCAAAAACAGATGATTTCAGCAAAAAAAGCGATGTAAGAAATATAACTGTCCATTTGCAGGACCCTGCGGGCGTACCCAATCAATACCGCTTTGTACTGTATGATAATGGCGTGCAGATAAAAGCCGTTTTTGCTTTTGATGATGAATTTACCGATGGCCGCTATTTAAATTTCGACCTGTTGCAAAACGAAACTGACATTCACCCTGGCGACATGGTAACCGTGGAAATGCAATGTATCGACCGCCCCGTTTACACCTATTGGTTTACATTATCGCAGCAGTTGCGTAACGGGCCCGGCGGTGGCGTAACCCCATCCAACCCGCCTACTAATATTACCCCGGCCACGCTTGGGTATTTTAGCGCACATACTACGCAGCGTATTACTTTGTTGGTTAAATAATTTATTATTTGAAGGCAATTAAGCCTCTACCCCAAATGTCAGAAATGACATCGGGGTTCAATCCAACTCAACCAACTACTTTGCAAAAAGTACCTTTATCCCGGTAACCTGTTTAATACACCGCGCCGGCTTTTTTTCGTCCTGTACAATAATACGAAACGGGCCGTCACCATCTGGCAACGGTTTGCCGTCAACCCGGCTGGCTAATATGATCGTGCGATCGGTAAAGCCTTTATCTAATTCGGCTAAAGCAAAAATAACCTGGTAACCATCACTGGCTTCTACCAAAATATATTTGGTCAGGTTTTCACCCCGTAGGTCTTTTCCCATGGTGGCACCGGCCTTTTGCAGGATATCTGCCAACACCACACCCGAATAAACATGGTCTTTCCCGTCCCTGTCTTTCCGGGTAACGTCCGCTTGCTGAAACTGTTGCAGGTCGGCTAATTTCAATTCAAGTGATGTCGCGACTTCGCCACTTACTTTAACCGAGGCTTCTTTTGATGCATCCTGAGCTTTTGTTAAAACGGGGTTTGATAAAAAGCCCGCGACAATGGCAATAACTACCCAATAATATTTCTTCATTTCGAACTTTGTTTAAATTTTTGAACTGGTAATAAATGTGGATCTGAAAAGCGGGGGTCCGTTATAAATGTTGAATCGGTAAGCATATTTAAAAATGCAATAAGTTCCTTTTTTTCATCCGGGCGAAGATTAAGAGACCTCCCTCCTGTCTCGTTGGATACGCCACGGATAAATGAGCTTAAGGATGCCGATTCCTCTACGTGGTCGCTGTAATGGTCAACTACTTCAGCCAGCGTTTTAAAGCGGCCGTCGTGCATGTAAGGGGCGGTCAAAGCGATATTGCGTAAGGTTGGCGCTTTAAACCGGCCGCGGTCAGATGACAGGCCGGTTAATGTTTCGATGCCTGCATCTTTTGGGATACTATCCAGTCCATTGTTATGAAAAAGCTCCATATAGTTTTTAACGCCGCCATGGCAATGGGCACAGTTAGCGCCTCTTATGCCAGTTTGCGGCTGCGGTGCGTTCATAAAAAGCGCCAAACCTTTTAATTCCTGCGGCGTTGGCTGGTAAGTATTGCGGAGGTATTGATCGTAGTGCGAATTGCAGGATATTAGAGTGCGTTCAAATTGCGTTATCGCCTTTACAATCCTGTCGCCGGTTATGGCTTCATCACCATAAACAATTTTAAATAATTGATGGTAAACCGAACTTTCGGCCAATTTATTCGCCGATACATCAAGCGATTGGCCCATTTCGTGCGGGTTTGTCAACGGAAAAGCAGCCTGTTCTTCTAAACTACCGGCGCGCCCATCCCAAAAAAACTTCCTTGTCCACAGCAGATTGGTCAGCGACATGGAGTTACGGCTGGTCGGCACATTGTCAACGCCAGTGCTAAACGATCTGCCATCAGTGAAAGCCCTGGCCTGCTGGTGGCAGTTTGCACAAGAAATCGTGTTATTTGCCGATAATGACTTTTCGTAAAACAGCATCCGGCCTAAATAAACACCCTCTTTAGTGCTCGGGTTATCATCCGGAACATTTATGCGATTTCCAAAATTAGCAGGGTAAATGAATTTATACGGACCGGTTTCCATATCACTTTTAATAAACGCCCAGCCCGATAACGTGAAAATAACCATTGACAACAGCAGCACAACTGCACTTTTGCGCTTTATTTTGCTAAAATCGGGGTTCATGATGCCAATCGTTGGGTATTTTGTTATATAACGTAAAGATGGAAATTGTTTTTAGATGAAATTATTAAAAGATGAAAAAAATGCTTTGATTTCAGCTTTTAGCTATTTTAAGTCTTTTTATTATCTTGCAAAATATATAAACTGTTGTATATGAAAAATAAATTACCTTTTATCTTATTGCTCACTTTGTGTACACATGTTTTTGCGCAGGAAAAATTCTCGCCACCGGCTACTAAAACAGTACCGGTTAAGGATACGCTGCATGGCGTAATTTTAACCGATAATTACCGCTGGCTTGAAGAAAAAACAGACCCAGCTGTGGTTGAGTGGACCAGGGCGCAGCACGATTACGGCGAAAAATACCTTGCACAAACACAAAAAATGCATCCCGGTTTAAAGGAAGGCATCGCCAATTATATTAATATGGATTATGAAGGCCCCCTTACAACGGTCGGTAAAAGAGTTTTTCAAACAGTTAAGAAAAAGGGCGACAAGCAATACAAAATATACACAATAATCAATGGTCAGAAAATGTTGATGTGGGACCCGGTTCAATTAGATACCGCCGGTAAAATCTCCACATCCAACACCAGCTATACTTACGATGGCGAGCGTGCAGCCATCAGCGTACAAAAAAGCGGCGCCGAAGTAAACACCGTTTACATTATTGACACGCGCACCGGCAAACAGCTTTATGCCCCGCTTACCAACATATTTGGTTTCGACTGGACAAAAGACCAGCAACATGCTTATATCACCATTCGCAGCCAGGAAGACGTGGATAAACAGCGTCCGTTAAAAACCTACCTGCTAAAAATCGGCGATCCTGTTGAAAAGGCAGTGTTTATAGGTTCGCCTGCCGATGCAAAGAACAGCTTTTATATTTATGATAACCGGTACAGCGACGTTACCTTTTTGGGCGAAAGTGATTTTTATTCGAATAGCCTTAAAATAAAAACAACGGGGAGTTCGTCAGATGGAAAACTAATCTACAGTAGTAAAAAATTTACTGCGTACCCCGAAGCTATCGGCAGCCGCCTGTATATAAAAACCAACGATAATGCACCAAACAGTAAGCTGATGTTGGCAGATAAGGCCAATCCTGATTACAAAAACTGGAAAACACTGATCCCCGAGGCGCAAACAGTGATGGAAGATTACGTGGTCACCAAAAAAAATATAATTGTACAGGACAAAAAAGATATCCAGAGCAGGCTAACCATGTATGATTTAGCCGGAAAGAAAATAGGTCCTGTACCTCTTCCCGAAAGCGGCAGTATATCGGGCATTTCCTATAACCGGGACCTCGATTCGGTTTACATCTCGCTCGTTACCTTCACGTCAACGCCAAAAACTTATGTAGCATCGCCTTCAAACTTTAAGTGGCGGCTATATTATCAGCGTCAATTGCCCGTTGATATGAGCAATATTACCGGCGAAATTAAATTCTATAATTCGAAAGACGGTACCCGCGTGCCGGTATTTGTACTGCACCGCAAGGATATGAAGCTGGACGGCAGCAACCCTGTGCTGCTAACCGCTTATGGCGGCTTTCAGGCGGGCATTAAACCCAGGTATTATGGCTTTTACGCACCTTTTATTCAACGCGGCGGCGTTGTGGTTGAGCCGGGTATTAGAGGTGGCGACGAGTATGGCGAAAAATGGCACCTGGACGGAATGCTGGCCAAAAAACAAAACTGTTTTGATGACTTTTATGCCTGCGCCGAATGGCTTGTAAAAGAAAAATATACCAGCACAGGCCATATTGTTGCCATGGGCGGCAGTAACGGCGGTTTATTAATGGGTGCAGCCGCAACGCAACGGCCCGATTTATTTAAAGCTATTGTATGCGAGGTACCCTTATTGGATATGTTGCGTTATCAGAAATTTTTGATAGCCCGCTACTGGATACCCGAGTATGGCTCATCGGAAGATCCTGAGGCGTTTCAATGGTTGTTGCGATATTCACCCTATCAAAACATCCGCGTTGGCGTGAATGTGCCGCCCATGCTGGTAACCGCCGGGGCCAACGATACCAGGGTTGACCCTATGAATGCAAAGAAATTTGTGGCAGCATTACAAAATAACTCCTCACAAATAAGCCCGATTATTTTGCACATGGATTACGATAGCGGCCACGGCAGTGGTCAAAGCACCCAGCAATCCATTAATAACTGGACCTTTGTATTCGAATATATCTTGAATCAGCTAAATATGTAAAACACTGAATATTTAGCGATTATCAAACAAAATGCATAACAGATTGTACTAAAAAAAGCGTATAAAGCCGATTACTAAAGCCGAAATATATTAATGGAAGAAACAGACGTTCTTTATCACGTTGACAATAGCTCGTACCACGAATTGATGGAAGAAGCCCAGCGCCTTGCTCATTTTGGCGCCTGGGAGGTTAATATTATTACGGGGGCGGTAAAGTGGTCGAGCGAAATGTACCACATGTTGGGTTATGATCCCAGGGAAACCGAAGCCACCTTTAATAACTTCATCAAAAAACTCCATCGAGAAGATATAGTGTATGTAAAGAAGAACCTTGAAAATCTTTTAAGGTACCCCAGCGACGATACATACGATTTCAGGGTGGTTGACAAAGTTGATGGTTCCATCAGGTATTTACGAACCGGTATTGTAGTTAAACGCAATAGCAAGGGCATAGCAATCAGCATGACCGGCTTTAGCCATGACATTACAGCTCAAAAACTTGCTGAAAAGAAAATAGAGAACGTTAATAAAGATCTGAAGACATTTTTCAATGTTATTGATGACGTTTTTTTCTCAGTCGACGTCAGGGCGAACAAGCTAATCCAAATTTCGCAGGCCTGCCAAAAGTTATATGGTTTTGGTGATGACGAACTGCTGGTCGATTTTGGGCTGTGGAATAGAATCCTTCATCCCATGGACCGTGACACCGTAGCATTGGGCGATAGTTTGTTAGCGCAAGGGGAAACGATTGTAGGCGAATACCGCATCATCCGAAAAGACGGAGTAGTGCGCTGGGTGGAAAGTAAGATTATTCCTACTCTCGATAAATCGGGTAATTTAGTTCGGTTAGATGGCGTAACCCGCGATATCACCGAACGCCGGACTGCCGAAGAATCGCTTAAAAAATCAGAAGCTAATCTTCGCACTGTATTTAACCACACAGATATCGGCTTTGTGCTTTATAATACTTCCCTTCACATCGTTTCTTTTAACGCCGAGGCTGATGATTTTTACATTGAACATTATGACAAAAGGCTAAAGGCTGGCCTCTGTGCCATTGATTATTATAAAAAAGAAAAACGAAAACTGCTGGATAAAATAGTAGCCAAAGTAAGTACCGGGGAAATAGTAAATTACGAAACCAACTATTGTGCAAAGAACGGCGACGTTAAATGGTTTGATATAAAATGGGTTGGCGTGTTAAACGAACAGCAAGAGCAGATTGGCATTTTACTAACCTTTAAAGACATTACCGAAAAAAAGGTGCTTGAGCTGGAGCGCGAAAAAATAACGGCCGATTTGGTGCAGCGAAATAAGGACCAGGAACAGTTTAATTATATGATTTCGCATAACTTAAGAGCACCTGTAGCTAATATAACCGGGTTGCTTGAAATGCTTAATGACCCCGACTTGAAGGATGCTGAAAGGCAATATGTGCTCAATGGGATTTCGCAGTCGGTTAAAAGCCTCGACTCGGTGATAATTGATATGAACCATGTATTGCAAACCAGGGAATTGATCCATGAAACCAGGGAGGACAATAATTTAGAACAGCTGATAAATGAAATTAAGTTTAGTATTGATAATTTAATACTAAAGGAACAGGTGATTATCAAATGTAATTTAGAAGTGGAAAATGTATTTACCATCAGAAGCTACCTTTACAGTATTTTTTACAATCTGATTTTAAATAGCATTAAATATAGGCAACCTGGTATTCCACCGGTAATTGAAATTAAAAGTACATTGATAAAAAATAAAATTGAATTAACGTTTACCGATAACGGCAAAGGTATCAACCTGCAAAACCATGGCGCGCAACTATTTCGATTGTACAAACGTTTTGATACCACGGTGGAGGGCAAAGGAATGGGCCTTTTTATGGTAAAGACGCAGGTTGAATCACTGGGTGGCACCATTACAGTTACCAGCGCATTGCAGGTTGGGACCGAATTTACCATACTGTTGCCGGTGAAGGGTTGAAAGGTGGCGGGGAAAGTTCGTAAAATTTGAAAAGACCGCAAATTAGTTTCCCACCCTCCTCACAACATTTGTTGCTACCTCTTACAGACTTTCATTATTTTACCGATTACCTGATGATTAGAACAATTTTGGTTCCATTGAATCGGCGTTTTCACGCGGTGAACTCCATCTACAATCGAATGAAAACCACCAGGCAATCGGTTCAGTAATAAATTATTTCTTTCCCATGGCATATTTAATGCCGCCCAAAAGGTGGCCCAAATAAAGCGGATCGGCATACGACTCATCAGTATGACCAAGCGCAGTATAAAACGCCCGGCCGCCATCATATTCGTGGTACCAGCTCATAGGGTGGTTATCGCCATTATTGCCGCCATTGTAGGTTTTTTCGTCAATTTTTATCAATACGTGCAAATCTGGTGCTATCCACTTAAAGTTATACCACTCGTCCAGCCTTTTCCATTCAGATGGCAATCCTTTGGTAGCTATAAAGTTAGGGTCCACAATATGAAGTGTAGCAACCTGCTGTACGCTTGGATGATTTCTAAAATAAGCGCCTACCAGATTGCCATACCAGGGCCAGTCATACTCGGTATCCGTTGCCGAGTGTACACCTACAAAGCCACCGCCAGCGCGGATATATTTTTGAAATTCGGCTTGCTGAGCATCATTTAAAACATCCCCTGTGGTACTTAAAAATATAATGGCCGCGTATTGTTTTAAATTGTCGTAAGTAAATTTGGTGGCGTCGGTGGTTGTATCTACATCAAATTTGTTTTCCTTCCCCAACTTAATAATAGCCGGGATACCAACCGCAATGGAGTTATGATGAAAACCCGCAGTTTTACAAAATATTAAAACTTTAGGCTTAGCCATAATTTGCGTTGCCATGAAGCACGCAATAAGGCCGATGATTAATTTATGTTTCATGTTTAGTTTAATTTTAAGTCCATAGTCCATGGTCGATAGTCCATAGTAAAAGACCGTCCAGCTATGGTCCATGGACTATTGACCATACGCTTTCTAAATATTCCCCTTTTTCAATTCATCCACAGCAAAATTAGCTGCTCTTGCGGTCATGGCCATATAGGTTAGCGAAGGATTTTGACATGCCGATGATACCATACTGGCGCCGTCGGTTACAAACACATTTTTTGCGTCCCAAACCTGGTTATTGCCGTTAAGCACCGATGTTTTCGGGTCGCGCCCCATGCGGGCGGTTCCCATTTCGTGTATGCCATCGCCAACGTGGTGGCCATTATCCCACGAGTGTACGTTTTTTACACCAGCGTTTTCCAGCATTTCCCTGGCTTCCTTTACTATATCCAAGCGCATTTTTTTCTCATTATCCTTTATTTCGGCATCCATGGCCAGGATGGGCAGGCCCCATTTATCTTTTCGGTTCGGATCGAGTGTTATTTTATTTTCGTGATAAGGCAACAACTCACCAAAGCCGCCAATGCCTATTGACCATTGCCCTGGTTCGGTAAGTGCCTCTTTAAAGCCCGCTCCAATATTCAATTCAGCCACGTTGCGGCTCCATCCCTCACGCGATGCGCCTCCCTGGTAACCAAAGCCCCGCATGTAATCGCGTTTATCGCCCATTAAGTTGGCAAAACGTACTACGTAAATACCATTGGCCCGTCTGCCGAATGTATACTTATCCTCGTACCCTTCCATAGTTCCCGATGCGCCGAGGTTGTAGTGGTGGTCCATTATATTGTGCCCAAGCTCGCCGCTGCTGCTGCCTAAACCGCCCGGCCATATATCGGTTGCCGAATTCATTAACACCCAGGCGCTGTTTAAGGTAGAAGCATTTACAAATACAATTTTTGCATGATACTCATAAGTTTGATGCGTTTCGGCATCCAATATCTCTACCCCTGTAGCTTTTTGGGTATCCTTATCATAAATAATTTTGGTAACGATGGAGAACGGCCTTACAGTTAAGTTTCCGGTAGCCACAGCCGCCGGCAAGGTGGACGATTGTGTACTGAAATAGCCCCCAAACGGACACCCTTCCCAACACCTGTTGCGGAACTGACAAGCGGTGCGGCCCGGAATAGCCTCGGTTAAATTGGCGCTGCGGCCAATAATCATGTGGCGGGTATCGTTATAATGTTTTTTTAACCTTGCTGCTACATCTTTCTCTACAATATTCATTTCCATCGGCTTTAAAAAATGCCCGTCAGGAAGTTGAGGTAATCCTTCTATCGAGCCGTTCACACCGGCAAATTTCTCCACATGATCGTACCATGGCGCCAAATCTTTATAACGTATGGGCCAGTCAATTGCCCAGCCATCTTTTAAATTAGCTTCAAAATCAAAATCGCTCCAGCGGTAGCTTTGCCTGCCCCATAAAATTGAGCGGCCACCCAACTGATAGCTGCGCCACCAGTTAAAAGGCTTTATTTCGGTATATGGCGCATCCTGTTCATTGGCCCAGTAATCCATAATGGGTTCGCTGGCGCCCCAATTGCGCGAAATAACCGGGCGCTCTTTACGCTGCTGCTGTGTTGGACTGCCGCGGTGCTCAAACTCCCATGGATCTTTAGCTGCCGATTTATAGTCTTTTATATGTTCAAAATTACGGCCTCGCTCCAGCATAATGGTTTTTAACCCTCTTTCAGTCAACTCTTTGGCAGCCCAGCCACCGCTTATTCCAGAGCCGATAACGATTGCATCGTACGTGTTATTGATTTTAGCTTTGCCGTTTATATTGACAGTATCTTTTGACATAATTTTAAAGAATTTAAACCCGGAACCTGGGTAGCATGAACAATTGGTAACGCAATAATATTAATTAAAGCGGCTATTAGCAAGTAATAATTGTGATAGAAACAAGCAACAGGTTATATAAGAAACTTGCCAACAATAAAGAAGCCCGGAAAAATGTGATTACACTTACTTTTTTTGGCCCACCAGCATCATTTATTTTATTGATGAAACCACTCACTTTAGCATTTAGTAAATAAATCGGATACGTTAGGCCAAACCACACAATTAAGTAATTTGTTAATTGCTAAACATAAAGAAACTATGCTAAAACCTCCTTCCAAGATAAATAAGTGTTTGGCTGCGGCCAGCCTTCTGGTCGTTTTTATCATTGATGTTATTACGCCAACCGAATTCGTGGCTGATATTTTATACTTATGCTGTATTTTACTGGTCTTTAAGGAACCTACGCGAACGATCATTAGCTTTAGTATCGGCGCTTGCCTGATGATCATTATCGATGTACTGTTTGTTGATCGTAATTTAAAAGTTAACCTACCCCATTTAATCAATCGCGGGATGTCAATACTTGTTATCCTAATCATATCCTATACCGCTATATTATATCGAAAGTTAAACCAGGCGAATTTGCAAAAGGAGCAGCGATATTTAAAGGCGATTGAAGAAATGATATTTATTACATCGCACCAGGTTAGAAAGCCCGTAGCCAATATATTGGGGCTTATTAATATTTTAAATAATGAGCGCATTGTTTTAACGCCATCCGAATTAAAGGACACCCTGCAATACCTTCTTTCATCGGCAAATGAAATGGACAGTATCATTAAAGAACTAAATATTTTCATTGAGAAAACCGGACAGCAAAACGCTGCCGCGTCAATAGTTCAGCCTAAAGAGGTACGTTTAAGCAGATCCCAATCCAGGGAATATTCAATAGATTGTATGCTGATGGCCGTAGCGAATTAATTATTACCACTCACATTGACCCAATAGCGGTAATAAATTGCCTGCTGAACGCATAAGAATTGGCTCCAGCCTCAAATTTTAGTAATTTGCGGGTTCATTAAATCCGCATGAGTATTACCACCTACGGCTTGCAAGAAATAAAAAAGGAGATTCAGCATCTGCCGAACGAGCAACTTGCCGAATTGACCCTGCGACTGGTGCGTTATAAAAAAGAAAATAAAGAACTGCTGGCATATTTGTTGTTTGAGGCCAGCAACGAACAGGCATTTATTGAAAAAGTGAAAGCCGAAACAGGCTTTATGTTTAGTCAACTGCCATCGCAAAGCTACCTTGCGGCGAAAGCCATCCGCAAAATTTTAAGGATGATAGGTAAATACACTAAATTTATAGCTTCGAAACCGGCAGAAATTGAATTGCTCTTGAATTTTTGCTATAATTACCTCCAATATACCGACAGGAAGGCTTCATACAAACCATTACGGCTGATTTTGACCCGGCAGATGGAAAAAATACGCAACCTGATTGGTAAGCTACACGAGGATTTGCAGTTTGATTATACCGAAGAATATAACTTATTGCATACCGAAGCCGAAAAGAAGTTTGTGTGGTTATTCAAATAATTTATGGGTTGTAACATCTCACAACTTTTAATATCTAACAATAAAAAATTAACTATTAGTGGTGGAAAAAGAAGCAGCTTTTAAGAAAATATACGAAGCCAATTCAAAAAAAATCTACCATTTATGCTACGGGTATACGGGCGATGATGATGCTGCGAGCGATCTGTTACAGGAAACATTTTTAAAGGTTTGGCAAAACCTGGATAAATTCAGAAACCAGGCGATGATATCGACCTGGATTTATCGTATTGCTGTAAATACATGCCTTACCTATTTGCGGTCGGAAAAGCGGCAGGCAAAAGACGAACTGACACCATTTATATCCGAAAATAAAAAAGAAGAGCTATCTGAGAAAAACGAACAGGTGGCCTTGCTTTATAAATGCATATCTAAATTGGAAGAGTCAGAAAGAATAATAATTATGCTGGTGCTTGACGAAGTACCATACCCCGAAATTGCTGAAGTTTCGGGTATATCAGAAGGGAATTTGAGGGTGAAGATACATCGCATAAAACAAAAGTTAACGGAGTTATATAACCACTATGAAAGAATTTGAGCATTTGATGTCGGTTTGGCAGGGACAGCCAAAACGCGACACGCTTTCGGTGGACGAGGCGCTAAAGCAGGTAAAAAAGGGAATCCGCGGTATCACCAATAAATTGTATTGGGGCATAGTGGCCATGATTTCGCTTATTGTATGCGCTTTTATTATTACGTTCTTTTTTCCGTTCCGCTCACCGGCAACAACCATCGGCATACTAATTATACTGGTAACCATGCTCATGTACCTTTCACTCATTGTAAGGCACTATCATATATTAAACAAGCACGATTTAACCCTTAACCCCTCCGATTACCTGCACACGCTAAAGGAGTATCAAAAGAAACGTTCGAAACTGATCGGCTGGTTTTATTATACTTATGTATTGCTCATTAGCACTGGCCTGGCTTTGTATTTTGTTGAAGTACTGGAAAGTGCGCCAGTTTACTTTCAGTTGATTGTATACGGCTCAACCATCATCTGGTTTTTGTTTATCACCTTTTATTTAAAACCCCGAATGTTTAAAAACGAAGAGGAAAAATTAAATTTAATGATAGACAGGCTGATTCGCTTACAGGAGCAATTTGATTGATTTTAATTTGAAAATATGTTGATTTGAATACTTGAAAATCATTTGTTCAGCTTTCATATCAGGAAGTAAAAATTCTGTACGAAGCTAAAATCATGGTTTACAAAGGTTAACACAATTTAGTAGTTTTTTATATTTAAATTACTCATAATCAATAAGTTATTTAAAAATCAAAGCTCATATCTGTAACCATAAATTTCGCTAAAAAAGTCAGTTTTTTTTGAAAACTTTGCATGCCTTGTAAAAGGTGAAAAAGATAATTGATGAAGCAAAATCCCATACCAAATATCATAATTCTAAAATTCTCAAATTAATATGCCGACTATTAAAAAAGTTGAAATTACTGACGTTGACACTTTACTTTCCTTCAGCAAAAAGACGTTTTACGAATTCTTTGACCATTTGAACGAGCCTGCTAATATGGAGGCTTATTCTTCTGTTGCATTTACTGTCCAAAACATGCTCGACCAGTTAAACAACCCCGACTCTGAATTTTATTTTGCTATACTTGATGGTGAGGTTGCTGGCTATTTAAAACTAAACTTTAACGAAGCTCAAACAGAATACAAGGACAAAAATGCGCTGGAAGTTGAGCGCATTTATGTTTCGGGCGAACATCATGGCAAAAAGATTGGTAAACAGTTGTTAGATTTTGCTATTGCCATAGCTAAAAATAAGCAATTTGACTATGTATGGCTTGGCGTATGGGAGGACAACAATAACGCGCTGGGTTTTTATAAGCACAATGGGTTTGAAGTGTGCGGCAATCATGAATTTTTACTGGGTGACGACAGGCAGACGGATTTGCTGATGAAGAAGAACCTCTGAACCATGATTCGTAGGATTGAAGGATTCTTACGATAAGGCTAAATCAGGTAAATCCTCAAATCCCATAAATCATGGTTCAGACAATCATCCCCGCATAAACGGATTAAAATTCCTGGTGCCAATCTCCATACCTGCCGCCCGGCATACCGTTTTATCGCCAAATTTAAAGTTAATCTTATCCATAGCCTGGTAAAGGCGTATCCGCTCTTCATTATCCTCAAACAGGTTAATCTGGTAGCTGCCAAAACTCAAATTACTGAGCCTCACCCCTATCAGCCGCACCGGCCGGTGCTGATTCCAGGCTTTTTTAAATAAATTTTTGATACCCGGGATTAAAATATGTTCGGCAGCAGTTAGTGGTATTTTCTCCTGCTGTGTATGTGTCTCAAAATTAGCATAGCGTACTTTAATGGCCATGCACGATGATACCATGTTCTCCTTACGTAATTTGGAAGCCAGTTCCTCTGTCATGGATACCAGGATATTTTCCATGTAAATTTTATCGGCAATGTTGCTGTCAAACGTGCGCTCGGTCGAGATAGATTTTCTGTCGGACTGATGCACCACCTCCCCATCGTCGGTTCCCTGGGCCTTGTGCCATATTGCCCTGCCGGCCATTCCGAAAACTGCTTCTAAAAAACGGATATCAGCCTTTTGCAGGTCGCCTATTTTTTCAATACCGTACATATACAGTTTTTCGCAGGTCTTTTCGCCCAGCATAGGGATCTTCCGGATGTTTAATGGCGCTATAAACTCTTTTTCCTTACCATGGGGTATCAATAGCTGGCCGTTTGGTTTGGCCTGGTTGGTAGCCATCTTTGCTATTGTTTTGCACGATGCCATTCCAAAGGAAATTGGCAAACCGGTATCCTTTATTATCTTCTGTCTTAATTCTGATGCATGTTGATAACAATCGTGATAGCGATCCATCCCGGTGTAGTCAATATAAAACTCATCGACTGATGTTTTTTGATAAAGTGGCACAGCATTGTGAATGATTTGCGTAACCTCGTGAGATGCCTCGGCATAACGCCCATGCGTGCCACTAATAACTATTGCATGCGGACAAAGCTTCAGCGCTTGTTTAGTGGGCATGGCCGAATGTACTCCATATTTACGGGCCTCGTAACTGCAAGAGGCCACCACACCCCTTTCGGCCGAGCCACCAATAATTACTGCTTTGCCTATAAGAGACGGATCAAATTTTCGCTCAACAGATACGAAGAACGAATCGAGGTCGATATGTACAATCTGGCGTTTGGCAATCATACATCAAATATAACAAAAGAATGCAAAATTACTAAATAATTTAGCAACTTCACATTAGGCCAATCGTTAGTCAAATCCCATCTGGATGCTGGATAGCCGAAACTGCGGCTCGCTTTTTTTCCTTAATCCATACTCAAATGGGAAAAACAGGTCGCCCCATTTGGCAATTCGCACATAGTTAGTCTTGTTCCAAAAACCATATACGGTGAGTTTAATCTCATATTTAGCATCATACGTATCTTCTTTAACCGATGGATCTGTATTTACAGGTAATGATTGCCGGTCCACAGAGGTGGAGTCATACTGCATGGTCTTTGTCTCCATAAATAACTTCCAATGCCGGTAATCAACAGTGTCCAACCCCTTGGTAATTGTAAACCTGCCCCCTGGAAGCATTACGTACATCCGGTCCGATTCCCCGTTTGGATTAATACCCTCCATCCAGGAGCCGAGTTTAAACGTATCTCGCGATGGAACGATCTCAAATATCCAATTCTGTAAATAACTGGCGACATCTTTTGAACGATACCACGATTTATTAAAAGCATCATTCTCTACTTTCACGGTATACCCGTCGCGATCACCCATTTCATGCCTTAATAGTGCCTTTATAGGTTTTGCCGAGCCGCTAAACATAAATCGGTACATGTACGCATTACGATATCCGGCAATCGTGCAATTTAATATACTACTTTTTTCAAAAAGCTTTTGAGGCATAGCCTGTAGTGAATCTATAACGGGCTTTTGAGCCTTGGCGTGCAGAACGGCAAACACCAGCAGTAGGGGGCACAACTTTTTCATGTTCGGTTATTTATCAGCAAACCCAGTGCAATCATCAATGGCAAATGTGCCAGCGTTTTCAAATAACGCCAATATGCAGCGTCTATTAAATGTGATTTTAGTAGTATCCTAAAACTGCGAAAAAAATAGTAGCAATTATTGTAATATTACTAATATTTTTAGCAATTTAGCATTTAATTAGTTGGTGTTCGATGGAGTCATATTAAGATGATGCGGTAGTTTAAGTCTGCAAATAATGCGACTGTCTACTTGAATCAAAGCAACTCAATCTAACCTAATCAACTTAATACAACTTATTCAGCTCCAATGCAGTTCTATACCAATTATCTGATGATCATATCACCTTCCGATTTTATAAAAAAGGAGGTGAGCCGCTATAAACGCGCATCGGCTAATGTAATTGGTCAGTTTGACGGCATGTATAGCATAGCGCATATTACTGTCATGCATCAAACCAGGTGTAAGCCGTTTTTGGTTCAACCGGCTATTGCCCGAATGAGAGAACGGTTTTGTTCATTGCCGCCTGTTGAACTCCATATAAGTGGCTTTAACTATTTTAGTCACGGAAGTACAACTAAGACTATATACGCAGTCATTGAGCGAACGCAGCAAACCAACAATTGGTTTAACTTATTGATGAAGCAAATGAATATAAAGAGCAAAAATTTTGTACCACACATTACAATCGTGAAAAATATTCCCGTCGATGATTTCAATAAATTATGGCCTTACTTCGAAAACAGGGTATTTAAAGCCTCGTTTAAAGCGGAAAGCTTAACCATATTACATCGCGAAACCTATTCGGAATATGTGCAGTGGCGGGTTTACCGGGAATTGTTTTTTGGCGACAGATTATTGGCTTTTTAAGTTTATATTGGACTCTATAACGCTTTGTGCGGGAGAAATTAACCACAGAGAACACAAAGGAGGCGCAGAGCACACGGAGAATAGAAAAAAAAGAGTTTTTAACATTTAACAAATCAACGTATCACTATTAAAAACTCCGTGTACTCTGTGCATTCTCCGTTTCTCTGCGGTAAAACTAAACACACGACGTATAAATTGCTTATTGTTTAATACCCATACAATCGTTATAGAACCTTATATTGGCTGTTCAAAATACCTTTGTCCGCAGTTTAATTATGAGAAAAAGAAAATACACACGTTTTGCAATAGTGTTCCTCATTCCGCTGGCATTTGTTATATCACAATGTTTTGATAAAAACAAGGCGGCCGACCCAAGGGGCGCGGCCTACGCCGGTTCGGCATCCTGTTTAAAATGCCACAAAAACGTGGAACAAAATTATCTGCACTCGGCGCATTATTTAACCAGCCGGGCGGCTGCGTCTAATACCATGCATGGGAGTTTCGTTAAGGATTCAAACCAGGTTATCTTAAACGACAGCCTGAAAATAGTGATGGAGAAGCATGGCGACAGTCTATACCAGGCCGGTTACATCCATAATAAACTAAACAAAAAACGCCCTTTTGACATCACTTTCGGCAGCAACCGGGGCGAAACGTTTTTATCGTGGGTGGGCAATGAGGTTCATCAATTGCCTGTTACCTATTATATCAGTTTGCATCAATGGGCCAATAGTCCGGGCTATAGTACGGATTCGGCTAATTTTAGCAGAGTGCTTAGCGCCCGGTGTTTTGAATGCCATAGCTCGTTTATCAAAAGCATCTCTGCTGAAAACGGTTCGCCTGATCAGTTGGATAAATCTTCCTTGATTTTAGGTATCGACTGCGAGCGTTGCCACGGGCCTGCTGCTGAGCATGTGGATTTTCAAACCAAAAACCCCGATGTAAAGGAAGCCAAATATATTGTCAAAATAAGCACCTTATCAAGGGTAAGGCGGATGGATCTGTGTTCCGTATGTCATGCAGGCAATAGCAACGTAATGACTAAATCCACGTTCGATTTTAAACCCGGCGATACCCTGGCCAATTTTACCAGCGGCGAGAAATTCCACCGGGCGCAGGACGTTACCAAAATGGATGTGCATGGCAACCAGGTTAAGCTGTTGACCAGCAGCCTCTGCTATATGGAAAGCAATATAGAATGCACCACCTGCCACAGCTTGCACGATACTAAAGTTAAAACAGTGCAAACCTACTCCCAATATTGCACCAACTGCCATAGCGAAGCCAAACATAACTTTTGTAAAATGGCGGCTCAAATAGGCCCCGCCATAACCAGCAATTGTATTGATTGCCACATGCCGCTAAAAGCATCAAATGCTATAGTAATTGTTGGGGGCAAGCAAACAGCGCCGCCATTTTTGGCAAGGATGCATAGGATTGCGGTTTATCCGGAGGAAACGGAGAAGGTTAGGGAGTGGTTTAAGGCTGCTAAATAAATACCGTGGCTTTTACACCCTGCTATCAAATCATTTTAAAATACATTTGCAAATACTAAAAAAATTAGCAATACTTGTATTAATAAATGAAAGGGCAATGACCGGCTACCACGACTATTTAATTGTACTTACCCCCGCGGAAAGTATCATAAGCGATGTTAAAGATTTAAAAAATTTTAGCGCTGCCATGATTGGCGATTTCGAAAGCCGGCATTCAAAAGCACATATCTCTGTGCAGTACTGGCCACGCAAAAAGCCCGAGTGGATTGACCCCTTGCTGCCGAAATTAGAAAGGGATTTGCAAACCTTATCGCCGGTGGTATTGGATATTAATGGATTTGATTTTTTTGATGAACAATACAACCCTACTATTTACGCAAGGATTAACTATAACCTTTCGGTTGAGGCCTGGTTTAAGCAATTGAGAAAATATTTCAACAAATCTGACGCCATACCGCATATCACCATTGTAAAAAGTATTCCCAACACAACTTTCAATAAATTATGGCCGCACTTTAAAAACCGGGAATGGAACCGGCAAATGAAGATAGATAAGCTTACTATTCTGCGCAGGGAAACTATCGGCAGCGAGAATAACTACGAAGTATTCAAAGAAATTCCGTTTAACCCACGTTTAGACTTTTATGCTTTTACCAATGCGAAGCTAAAAGCGCAAACTACGCCGATTAAGACCGTTAGCACACAGCAGTTTAGCCTTTTTTAACAATTTTTTAACCCAAAACGGATGTTTTTCCTATATTTGTGCCGGGGTAAGTCTTTTACGGCCAGCTCCTCTTGAACTCCCCCAGGGTGGGAACGCAGCAAGGGTAGAGAGTTGAGCGGCGCGATAGAAGTAGCTTACCCTTTTTTTATTTTTTCGCAGGACTTCATCCTGCGCTTATGGATTTCGCCCTTTCAGGGCTTCTTTAATATCATCCACTAACATTCGTTGCCAACATCTGACGTTTTATTCGCCGCCACCAAACGTCAGTTTGGGTTGAAAAAAATCAACAATAATGAAACGAATTGAATACAGCAGCCCTGAACGGGCGTTACCCGTTAGCGACGGGTAACCCCCGTTCAGGGCACCATACAATTTAACCTGTTTAATTTTTGTATGATTAAATTCACCAATAAAAAGGGCGGATACAATTCGCATCCACCCTTTCTATATTTTAAATCGCCAGACTTTCGACTAAAGACTCAGAACTGAAAACTCGACTTAATTCCCCATTTCCGACAGGAATTTTATCCGCATCAGTTGTACTTCTTCGCGGGTATAATCGTCGTTGCCCAGTTCTGCAAGGGCATCATCTATTGAGTCATTTTCAGCGGTTCTGAAGTAGTCAAATACTTCTTCCTGCTTGTCTTCATCAATCATCTCGTCGATGTAATAATTAAGATTAAGCTTGGTGCCCGAGTTTACGATGGTTTCCACCTCTTTCAATATTTCCTCATAGGTTAATCCTTTCGAAGCAGCAATATCATCCAGGTTCAAGTGACGGTCGATATTTTGGATAATGAAAACTTTAAGGGCCGATTTATTGGCGGCGCTTTTAATCACCATGTCAATAGGGCGGTCAATATCGTTATCCTCTACATATTTTTGGATCAAATCGGTAAACGGCTTACCAAATTTCAACGCCTTCCCTGCTCCTACACCCGATATTTGTTTCAATTCTTCGGTATTGATTGGATAATGCGTGCACATTTCCTCGAGCGATGGATCCTGAAAAATAACAAACGGTGGCAAACCTTTTTGTTTGGCCAGTTTTTTACGCAGGTCCTTCAGCATTTGAAGCAATTCGGTATCTAATGCCCCACCGCCTTGTTTAGGTCCGTCTTCGCTGTCGTCATCATCAGCAGCCTCAATAGGCCGGTTTAATAAAAAGCGGATGCTGTACGGGTTTTCGATAAATGAGTTGCCGGTTTTGGTTAAATGCAGCAAGCCATATTGATCAATATCCTTCGACAGGAAATTATTCAGCAATGCCTGCCGTAACAACGAATTCCATAGGTTGCGGCCATCTTCCTTGCCCGAGCCATAATAATCCAGCAAATCGTGCTCATAGTTCTTTATCTGGGCATTCTCCTCGCCCAACAATATACTGATGATGTGGTGGTCATCAAATTTTTCACCTATTTGTTTAATCAGGCTTAATGCCTTGTGCAAATGCAGTTCGCCATCAAAATGCTCTTTGGGTCCGCTACAGTTATCGCACATGCTGTTACAGCCGGCTTCGTTAAAATTCTCACCAAAATAATGAAGTAACTGTTTCCGTCTGCATACCGATGACTCGGCATAATCAATAACTTCTTTCAATATTTGGGTACCAATTTCCCTTTCGGAAACCGGTTTATCCTTCATGAATTTTTGAAGTTTATCGATATCTTTTTCCGAATAGAAAGCCACACACACACCTTCGCCCCCATCGCGGCCCGAGCGGCCGGTTTCCTGGTAATAACCTTCCATGCTCTTAGGCACATCATGGTGTATTACATACCTAACATCGGGTTTGTCAATACCCATACCAAAGGCAATGGTAGCCACAATTACATCCACATCTTCCATCAGGAATTTATCCTGTGTATCGGCACGTACTTTTGGATCTAAGCCGGCATGATAAGGCAACGCTTTTACGCCGTTAAGGTTAAGCGCTTCGGCAACTTCTTCCACCTTTTTACGGCTCAAACAATACACAATGCCCGATTTGCCCTGGTTTTGTTTTACAAATTTTACAATCTCCTTTATCACATTCCGTTTTGCCCGCACCTCGTAATACAAATTGGAGCGATTAAACGATGATTTATAGATAGTGGCATTATTCATTTGCAGGTTTTTTTGAATATCCTGCTGAACTTTTGGAGTAGCCGTTGCCGTTAAAGCAATAATGGGTATATTTTCGCCGATGTTGCTGATAACCTGGCGTATTTTACGGTATTCGGGGCGAAAATCGTGTCCCCATTCAGATATACAATGCGCTTCGTCAACCGCAACAAAAGATACCTGATTAAGTCTTAAAAAATCAACATTTTCCTGCTTGGTAAGCGACTCGGGTGCTACGTATAGCAACTTGGTTTTACCGGCAAGTACATCCTCTTTAACTTTGGTTATTTCTGATTTTGTAAGCGATGAGTTCAAAAAATGTGCTATGCTGTCCGAGCCTCCAAAAGCCCTCAACTGGTCAACCTGGTTTTTCATCAAAGCGATTAGGGGAGAAATAACAATCGCTGTACCTTCACTCATTAAAGCAGGTAATTGATAACACATGGATTTACCACCACCGGTAGGCATAATCACAAATGTGTCGTTACCCGCCAGTATATTCGTAATAATCGCTTCCTGTTCTCCCTTAAAGTTATCAAATCCAAAAAAATTCTGGAGGTTGTCAAAAAGTGATTTTTTTGTTTCTATCATTATTTATGTATTCTTGAAATTGTATTAAAAGTTTAAAGTAACAAAATATTCTCAATAAACGATGGATTTACTTGAAAATTTTAAATAAAAATGATTATTCCGTGAAAAACAATTTCTTTATTTATTCATTTAAATACAGGCTAATACAGGGGTCGTATTTATTTAATTTTATTTAATTCAATAATTGCAAATTATTACACAAATTTACCCCGCATTTTACCCAATAAAATTGCTTAAAGTACATGAATAAAAACTATTATGTTATCATTATGGCCGGCGGCATCGGCAGCCGCTTCTGGCCCATCAGCAGAACATCCCATCCAAAACAATTTATTGATATTTTGGGCACCGGCAAAACACTGATCCAAAATACTTACGATCGTTTTTTAAAAATATGCCCAAAAGAAAACATCTATGTTGTTACCAATGATATTTATACGGGATTGGTAAAAAAACAGTTACCGGACATGGCCGATCATCAAATACTTACCGAGCCTGTAATGCGCAACACGGCGCCTTGCGTAGCTTACGGCAGTTTTAAAATTGAAAGCCTAAACCCGGATGCGGCCATAGTTGTTGCTCCTTCAGATCATTTGATACTGGACGAAGCTGCATTTTTAACCGCGATTGAAAAATCATTGCAAGTAGCATCGCAACATGATGCCCTAATAACTTTGGGTATAAAACCTTCGCGCCCCGATACAGGTTACGGATATATTCAGTATACCGAAAATGTGCTTAAAAATGATTTCCACAAGGTAAAAACCTTTACCGAAAAGCCAACGCTTGAAATAGCGAAAACATTTTTGCAAAGCGGCGATTTTTTATGGAATGCAGGCATCTTTGTATGGTCGGCAAAGTCTATTGTAAAAGCATTTAACCATTACCTGCCCGAAATGCATGAATTGTTTGCCGATGCACGCGCGGTTTACAATACCGATGGCGAAAAGGCCCATATCCACAAGAGTTATACGCAATGTACCAACATCTCCATTGACTACGGTATAATGGAAAAAGCCGACAATGTTTATGTATTGCCATCAGAATTCGGATGGTCGGATCTGGGCACCTGGGCATCCATCTACGATCTGGCCGAAAAAGACTATGTGGGCAATGCCGTTATCCCGTCCGAAAAGGTAATTATGTACGATTCCTCCAATTGCATGGTGAACGTACCAGGCGAAAAGCTGGTAATTTTACAGGGCCTGCACGACTTTATTGTAGTTGAAGCCAATAACACCCTGCTGATATGTCCACGCGACCAGGAGCAAAACGTTAAAAAAGTTGTTGCGGATGTGAAGCAGCAGTTTGGGACGAAGTATATTTAGGGTTTAGAGATTAGAGGTTGGAGATTAGTGGTTAGTCTCTAATCTCTAATCTCCAATCACCGATCGCTGCCTTATCGCCTCATACAAAATAACTCCGGTAGAAACCGAAACATTCAACGATTCAATCTCCCCAAACATAGGTATTTTGGCCAAATGGTCGGCAATCCGGATGATTTCATTACGTATACCATCCTCTTCCGATCCCATAATAATTGCCGTTGGTGCGGTATAATCAGGTTTATAAATATCTTCTTTTGTTTTTTCGGTACAACAAACCAGTTGTAAACCCGATTCTTGCAGAAATTTTATGGTTTGCATAAAGTTATCATGCCGGCAAACCGGGATTTTAAATAACGCCCCGGCCGATGTTTTAATGGCATCCGGAGTTACCTGGGCCGAGCCTTTTGCGGGTATTACAATGGCATGCACCCCGGCGCATTCAGCAGTACGGGCAATGGCACCCATATTGCGTACATCGGTAATAGAATCTAAAACCAAAATTAAAGGCACCTGGCCGTTTTCAAAAACCTGGGGGATAATATTTTCAATTTTTTGATAAACAATAGGCGATATAAAAGCTACAACTCCCTGGTGGTTCTTTTGCGTTAGGCGGTTAAGCTTTTCAACGGGCACCTGTTGGGCAGTTATTTGATATTCGTTTAGTAGTTCCTTTAGCTCAGCAAGCAAGCCACCGCCAATACCCCTTTGCAGGTATAGTGCTTCAATTTCTTTGCCCGAACGGATGGCTTCAACCACCGCGCGAATACCAAAAACCATTTGATTACTTTCGCGGGGAGCCGGCCTTGAATTATATGTCATTTTTATAAATTTACAGAACCACAAAAGTAGCTATATTAATTGATTTCGCAGTTATTGAACCAATGCACTAATTTGGTAATTGTTTGCACTTAGTGTTGGCACGTTACAAGTAGTTAACATTTTCAAAGTTTATTCACATATATTTAAACAACTGACTATCAATATCGATTTAAAATTATCAACAATTTCTCAACATCTGATGTTGGGCGCAGGTATCTGTTAACCAATTTTTTTAAACGGTTTTTTTTATCTATATTGTGTAATTGTTGAATAAGAATTCTAAATGCCCGCCATCTTTTGTATATTTTTGTTGCGATGATTTTTGAGAACGATAACCAGCAAAACAAGCCGAACACTACCGACCGGAAAAGCAGAATTACCAACCCAACCCCATATAGTGGATTGGGCAAATTGCCTCCGCAGGCCATTGATTTGGAGGAGGCCGTTTTAGGCGCTTTGATGCTCGAAAAAGATGCCCTGTCATCGGTTATAGATATTTTAAAACCCGAGGTTTTTTATAAAGACAATCACCAGAAAATATTTCAGGCTATCCGGCTGTTGTTCGAAAAAACATCGCCGGTGGATATTCTTACAGTGACCGCGCAATTACGCCAGCAAGGCGAATTGGAGATGATCGGCGGCGCATATTATATTACCTCACTTACCGATCGTGTGGCTTCGGCTGCCAATATTGAATACCACGCCAGGATCATCATCCAAAAATTCATTCAGCGCGAATTGATCCGGATTTCTACAGAGGTGATTCAAAGCGCTTATGAAGATACATCGGATGTACTTGATTTATTGGATCAGGCTGAGAAGAATCTTTTCGAGATCGCTCAAAATAACCTGCGTCGTGATTCGCGTAAGATGGACGACCTGATGCATGAGGCGTTAAAAGAAATTGAAGCGCTGAAAGACAAAAAAGACGGCCTGACCGGTGTTCCATCCGGCTTTACCGAACTTGATCGTATGACCTCGGGCTGGCAAAAATCAGACATGGTAATCATCGCTGCCCGCCCCGCCATGGGTAAAACAGCGTTTGTTTTAACCTGCGCACGCAACGCAGCAGTTGATTTTAACAAACCGGTGGTAGTATTCTCTCTCGAAATGTCCTCTGTTCAGTTAGTTAATCGTCTGATATCAGGCGAAACAATGATTGAACAAGAGAAAATACGTAAGGGTAACCTGGAAGAATGGGAATGGGCGCAAATCCACTCGAAAATTGGCAGGTTGGAACAAGCGCCATTAATTATTGATGACACCCCGGCACTTAACATATTTGAATTTAGGGCCAAATGCCGCCGTTTAAAATCGCAGCACGATATACAGCTCATTATTATTGACTACCTGCAGTTGATGCATGGCAAAGCCGATAACAAAGGTGGCGGTAACCGTGAGCAGGAAATTGGTAGCATATCAAGGGCTTTAAAATCAGTAGCAAAAGAATTAAATGTACCGGTAATTGCGCTTTCGCAATTAAGCCGTGCGGTTGAAACCCGCCCCGGAGGCTCAAAAAGGCCAATGCTTTCGGATTTACGTGAATCTGGTTCTATCGAGCAGGATGCGGATATGGTGTTGTTCCTGTACCGTCCCGAATACTACGGCCTGGAGGTAGATGAAGACAACATGCCTACAGCAGGCGTGGGTGAAGTAATTATAGCCAAACACCGTAATGGCGAAACCGGAAAAGTAAGGCTGAAATTTGTGGGCAAATACGTTAAGTTCACCGATTTGGAAACAGGCATGGATAATTCGTTTACCCCTGGCGGTGGTGCGTTTGCCGGTCTTGCGCCATCTGCCGATTTCGAAAAGCCAAGCAATTTTATTATCCGGCCATCAAGGATGGACGACATGGATGATGAATCGCCGTTTTAGCCGCCCCCACCCCCTAAAGGGGTGGATTTGATTATATAACGCTTCCTGCTCCCATTTAGGGGGCCGGGAGGTTAAAAAATCAACCCCAGCGCTATCCCGATAATAATTACCACCGGCGTTTTTATCTTCGTAAAATTTAACAGCAAAAAAGCGCCTATCATTACCAAATAAGCCATCCAATCTAATCCAAACGGTCTCACCAGCAAAATAAGGGCCGTCGCCATAAAGCCTACCGCCACCGCGTTGATGCCGCTTAATGAATTTTTTATACGGGTTATTTTCTTCAGGTCGTTCCAGAACGGCACGATGAAAAGAATAAGAATTAGCCCCGGCAAATTAATGCCGATAACAGCGACCACGCTGCCAACAATCTGACCTGGTATACCACTTCCTTTATTACCCATGGTCATGCTACCCAAAAATGAAGTGAACGAAAAAGTTGGGCCGGGTAAAGCTTGCTGTAACGCATATCCCGATAAAAACTCCGGCTGTGTTAAATAATGTTTTACACCTACAAACTCGGTATACATTAGCGGTACTAAAACTTGTCCGCCGCCGAATATCAAAATCCCGTTACGATAAAAATTTTCGAACAAACGGATGGGTAAGCTGAAAACCGAAGTTTGATTGATTAAAGCACCCAGGGCCGCAAAAAACAACAGAATACCTATAAAGTAGGTCACCTTATTGGGATTTACATTCGAAAATAACTTTACGCGCAATTCATTCTCCTGGGGTTGAGTTTCTAATGCGGAAGATATAATGCCGCCCAGCAAAATAAGCAAAGGGAATGCATAAGCGTTTTGCAAAATCAGCGTGGCAATAAGTGAACCTGAGGCCAGCATTAAACTAACCCTGGTTTTTAAAAACCGGCTGGCAAAGCTATAGGTAGCGTAAGCCACAATACCCACGGCAACCGGCTGTACAAACCGCAAAATCTCAGCAAATTGGGCCCTGTTGGCAAACATTTTGTAACTGATGGCGGCCATGCACATAATTGTTGCCGACGGGAATATCCAAATTAAAAAAGTAATAATTGCAAGCCGTAATCCGCCAACCTTCCAGGCTATGCCAACCAGGGTTTGGGTCGACGACGGGCCCGGAAGCAATTGAGCCAGTGCATTAAGCTCCATCAGCTCCTGCTCGGTTACATAACGGCGTTTTTCTACAAACTCGCGCAGTAAAACCGCAATATGCGCCTGCGGGCCGCCAAATGCCGTAAGCGTGTAAATAATTACGTCGCGGATAAAAAGAAGTTTCCTTTTGCTGTTATGGTTCATAGTATGTAGTCCATGGTCGATAGTCCATAGACCATGGTAGAATTTGACTTAAAGATATTTCATAACAAACCTTTTACTATGGTCCATGGTCTATCGACTATAATGAGCTCAATAATCATCCTCATCCTCTCCCACCACTTCCCGGTATACGGCCTGTAATTCCGAAAAAGCGTGGTTGTCGCGTTGCTCTTTGGTCACTTTCATACCGGTTTCGTAGGTTTTTATGGCGTCGTCTTTGCGGTTTAGCGCTTCGTATAATTTACCTAAATGATAATAAGTACCCACATAATTAGGGTGGTTGTTTATCAAATCCTCGTAGTACGTTAAAGCTATATCTGTTTGATTAAGACGCAGATACTCGGTAGCCAGTGCGTATTTTAGAAACGGGTCCTCCGGTTCGTTTTTTATAAATTCCAATAGCTTTTCTAATCTGCTGTTCTGCATTTTAAACTGTGTTATTTTTAACTAAATTTGCACAAATCTATAAAATATGAAGATTCTTGTTTGTATAAGTAATGTTCCCGATACAACTACAAAAATAACCTTTACAGATAATAACACCCAATTTAATACAGCCGGCGTTCAATTTATATTAAATCCGTACGATGAAATAGCGTTGGCACGGGCAATTGAACTAACTGACGACGGGAATGGATCGGTAACCGTTATTAACGTGGGTGAAGTTAGCACGGAGCCTACTATCCGCAAGGCGCTGGCGATTGGGGCAACCGATGCAGTACGTATTAATGCCCATGCGCACGACGCCTGGTTTACCGCTTTTCAAATAGCTGAATATATAAAAGCAAACCCCTTCGACTTAATTTTAACCGGCCGCGAGTCCATTGATTATAATGGTTCGAAAGTTGCCGGTATGTTGGGCGAACTATTGGATATCCCGTCGGTATCCGTTATCAAAAAACTAAATTTGGATGGTAACGTAGCAACCGTTGAACGCGAAATTGAGGGCGGCAAGGAAGTATTAACAATACCGTTGCCATTTGTAGCCGGTTGTGCCGAAGGCGTTGCCGAACCAAAAATACCAAATATGAGGGGTATAATGTCGGCACGTACAAAACCTTTGGTGGTAGTTGAAGCAGTGGCTGTTGAAACTTTATCGGAAGTGATTAGTTTCGAAACACCGGCGCCACGCGGTCAGGTAACATTAATACCTTCAACTGACCCTGCAAAATTAGTTGAGTTGTTACATACAGAAGCAAAAGTTATATAATATCACAGATTAAAACGGATTGTATTGATTACACAGATTAAGGAAATGAAACGCGCAAATAAAAATCTGCGGAATCAAAAAAATCAATAAAAATCAGTGATCCAAAAATAAAGATATGCCAGTTTTAATATATACAGAAAACGCCGACGGTAAATTCAAAAAATCAACTTTTGAAGCAGTTTCGTATGCTCGTGCCATTGCCAATCAAAATAATACCAGTTTAACTGCCATCTCCATAGGCGATGTTGAAGCGCAGGAGTTAGCACACCTGGGTAAATACGGCGCTGATAAGGTATTGAACGTTTCGGGCGCAAAGCTAAAGAATTTTGTAAACCAGGCTTATGCTTCGGTAATTGCCGATGCGGCGAAAAAAGAAAGTGCTGATATTGTAGTGCTTTCCAATTCATTTTCTGGTCGTGGCCTGGCGCCAAGAATTGCTGTTAAGCTGCAAGCCGGGATTGTGGATGGCGCAGTGTCGCTACCCGATCAAAGTAATGGTAAGTTTTTGGTGAAAAAAACTGCCTTTTCGGGCAAGGCATTTGCTGTTGTTGAATTAACATCGGTAAATAAAGTAATATCGCTAACACCAAACGCTTATAAAATTGTTGAAGCCAACACGGCGGCAACGATTGAAGATTTTAATGCGGAAACCAAAGAATCGGATTTTAAAGCTATGATCAAGGAAATTGTGCGCTCAACCGATAAGGTTTCGTTGCCCGATGCAGACATAGTAGTTTCGGGTGGTCGGGGCCTTAAAGGCCCCGAAAACTGGGCGATGGTAGAAGAATTGGCCGATTTATTGGGCGCTGCCCTGGCTTGCTCAAAACCCGTATCAGACGCCGGATGGCGGCCGCACAGTGAACATGTTGGACAAACTGGTATTGCAGTCAGTCCAAATTTGTATATTGCGATAGGAATTTCGGGAGCTATACAGCATTTAGCCGGGGTTAGCTCATCAAAAGTGATTGTTGTTATTAATAAAGACGCCGACGCGCCATTTTTTAAGGTGGCCGACTATGGTATTATTGGTGATGCATTTGAAGTGGTGCCGAAACTAATTTCGGCAATTAAGGAATATAAAGCCTCGGCTTAAAAACGATTCGCAGTGATGGGTAACGACATGAAAAAAATTAAGCTGGATATAGTTGGCTTATCATACAGCCAAACGCAATCCGGTGCCTATGCCCTGGTTTTAGGTGAAATTAGCGGGCGCAGAAGATTGCCGATCATCATCGGTAGTTTTGAAGCGCAGGCCATTGCCATAGAAATTGAGAAGATGACGCCCAGCCGGCCGCTTACCCACGATTTGTTTAAAAGCTTCGGACAAGCCTATCACATCAATGTGCTCGAAATTATCATCTACAACCTGGTTGATGGTATATTTTATTCAAAACTTATTTGTTCGGATGGCAAAAAGGTTGTTGAAATAGACGCCCGTACTTCGGATGCTATTGCTGTTGCTGTTCGTTTCGACTGTCCGATTTTTACCTACGAGTTTATCTTATCGACAGCCGGTATTGTAATTGAAGGTAACGATTTCGTTTATCTTGAAAACATAAATGATACCCAGGAAGAAAAAACAACCAGCACCCCGGCAGGAGGTTTTAACTCCCTGAGCACAGACGAACTGAAGACTAAATTACAGGAAGCCCTGGCCGATGAGTCGTACGAAAGAGCTGCCAAAATACGCGATGAACTCAACCGCAGGAAAGCTTCGTAGGATGCGAAAAGCTGAAAGACCAAAGCTAAAAGCAGAAAGACATTTGCTTTTAGCCTTAACCTTTGCGCTTTCAGCTTAAAAACACTATCTTAATCCTCAAAATATAACTAATACCCTCACATGGAAAGATATACCGGCTTAATAGGTATCGCACTGATTTTAGGAATAGCATTTGCTATGTCGAACAACCGAAAAGCTATCAATTACCGGGTAATTCTATCCGGCTTGGGAATTCAGCTTTTGCTGGCACTGTTTATCCTTAAAACCACTCTCGGTCAGGATATTTTTGGCGGATTAGCTTTTGTAGTAAAAAAGATATTATCATTTTCAGATCAGGGAGCCGAATTTGTTTTTGGTGCGGTAGCCAATAAGGATGCCACCCTTACCAAGATGCTGGGGGCTCAATACAGTTTTATCTTCTTCTTCAGGGTTATTCCCACCATTATTTTCGTAGCGGTTATTATCAGCATTCTGTACCATTTAGGTATTATGCAACGTGTGGTAAAGGTTTTTGCGTGGATAGTGTATAAAGTAATGGGCGTAAGCGGCGCCGAAGCGGTATCAAACGTGGGCAGCGCTTTTGTGGGCCAGGTGGAAGCGCAGATTTTGATAAAACCTTATATTAAAGCCATGACCATGTCTGAGCTCCTGGCTTCTATGACGGGTAGTATGGCCTGTATTGCTGGTGGTGTAATGGCTACTTACATTTCGCTTGGAGTAAAAGCAGAGTTTTTGCTGGCTGCAAGTATAATGGCTGCACCCGGCGCGCTGGTAATCTCGAAAATTGTGTGGCCCGAAACCGAAGTATCGGAAACTAAAGGAAAAGTATCATTAGAAGTAAAAAAAGCCGACGCCAACCTGGTTGGGGCCATATCACACGGTGCCAGCGATGGGTTAAAAATAGGGCTTAATGTAATAGCCATGTTGATTGGCTTTATTGCTATTATTGGCCTGGTAGATTATGTGTTAGGCAAGACAGGCTTCTTTTTAGCCACCCATTGGCACATGGGTCTCGATTTTATCAATATCGATTTAAAAACATTAAGCCTTAAACAAATTTTAGGCGCCTTATTTTCCATTTTTGCATGGGCTATGGGCGTTCCGCATAAAGACATCCAAGCCGCTGGTTCATTAATGGGCACAAAAATGGTACTGAACGAGTTTGTGGCTTATCTGGATCTGGTTAAAATTAAAGGTTTAGAGCCTAAAACTTTGATGATTACCACTTTTGCTCTTTGCGGCTTTGCAAATTTCAGTTCTATCGCTATACAAGTAGGCGGTATTGGCGAACTGGCGCCTGAGCGACGTACCGATTTGGCCAAATTAGGCGTTAAGGCCTTAATTTGCGGCACGCTTGCCTCTTATTTATCAGCTACTATCGCAGGTATACTAATGTAATCCCGATGAAGAAGCATTACCGGCACGAAAATGATTGCCTCAATTGCGGCACCACATTACAAGGCAGGTTTTGCCATGTTTGCGGACAGGAAAACTTGCAGATTAAAGAAAGCTTTGGTCATGTGATGAATCATGCCATAAGCGATTATTTTCATTTCGACCACCAGTTTTTTCATACTCTTAAACCACTGCTTTTTAAACCGGGGCTGCTGACCAACGAATATATGGCGGGCAAACGTGCACAATACCTGCATCCTATAAAAATGTATATTTTTATCAGTGTCGTTTACTTCCTGCTGCTGTTTCAGGGCGGACAAGAGTTGGTGAACGTTCAGGACGATAATGGTAAGCCGGTTAAAGTTGAGCAATTAATTGATTCGGTCAATAAAGATTCAGGTGTGATCGCCACTAAAAAGAAAGTTTCCACAGAAAAGTTAAAGTTTGGCCCGGTTACCATTACCAATACCGGGGATGATATTAAAAAACGCCACTCTGTGATGACCACAACTACGGGTGATACCAGTTTTGCGCAGTATAACTTTAACCAGAATAAACTATCGCCAGATAAGCGCGACGGCTTCTTCACAGGTCTTTTGAACAAAAAGATACTGACCTATAACCAAAAATATGGCGAGCGCGGATATGAAGTTTTTATGGAGGAGTTTAAACATAACATACCCAAAATGATGTTTATACTACTACCAGTGTTTGCCTTAATGCTAAGTATAACATTTCGTAAGAACCATAAGTTTTATGTAGAGCACCTCATTTACAGTTTTCATCTCCATTGTTTTGCATTTTTAATACTCGCCGTTGATTTAATTTTTGAAAAGATAATCCCCGCCGGATGGCATGTAACCGATTTAATAAATTTTATTTCGGGACTTTATATTCTATGGTACATTTATAAATCGTTGAGGGCCGTATATCATCGCAGTGCTATCCGTACCATTACAAAAATAATTGGGATGGACTTAGCCTATTCCCTTTCGTTTTTATTTTGCCTTGCGCTTGTTTTAATTATTACTACCCTGACAGCAGCTTAGTGACATTGCTTTATGAGAATTATTGCCGAATTACCGCATCCCGATTTTAAAATATCTATCCTTAATATGAACCGTAAGTTTATTATTAAAATAGAACAAGGCAACCTGGAGCAAAGCTATAAAATTGCCGAAGCCGATGTGCTGGATGGCGTAAACAGTATTTTTGAATTGCTGGATGATGCATTTTTAGCAACAGTTTTGGCGCGATTTATTGAAATGCGTAAAGATTTCAGAGAAAGCTATAACAGGTACAATTATTGATTAATTTAATTACATAAGCACCTGAATAGCAATATGTTATAAACAAATAAAAACTAACACAAAATTTTATTTGGCATCTTTTATAATTTTAATTAACTATTTTCCATTTTATCTAAACAAATCATTTTTATTTAAAACCATAGCTATCTGTTAAACAAATACTTATATACTACGACAAAATTTTATTCGGCAAGCAAAAATTGCCAAATAAATGAAAACTACGCCGGAATAAGATCACAATACCAAAAGCCAGATAAGTTTTCCCCAACGCTGCCGGCGCAGGAATCACTGTCATTAGCAGGCTTCTTGTAAGCCTTAAAAACCTTCTCCCCTGTTTTATATTTTATCTCTTTTGTAAAGATAGGACCTTTAAAAGTGAACGTATGAAATTCTCCATTTTCACCGCAAACATCTACATCGCCGGGTAATGACATCAGCAACTCTGGCGTTATCTCCTTCCCTGCTATCCGTTCCAGGCGCTCCTGTGTACAGGCTATCACAGTGCCAAATCCCAGCTCAAAAAACTCGTCCATCAGTTCTCCCGTATGGCGCTTCCATAAAGGGTAAATACCGGTCATCCCCACTTCAGCCAGTCGGGAATCACGATAGGCTTTCAGGTCTTCCAAAAATATGTCACCAAAAATAGAATGGGTGATACCTTCATTTTTAAAATGGGTTAAGTGAGTCCGCATCACGTCATCGTATTCGGCCATTCCAGGCATTTCGGGTAACCGGATTTGGTATAAAGGTATGCCAATGCTTTCGGCTTGCCTAATGAGCAATTCGGTGCGAACGCCATGCATCGATATTCTATCTACCGAATCATTAATAGTAGTTACCAAATACCTTATATCCAAATCAGGGTTTCGCAGGCAGTGATACAAAGCCAGGGAGCTATCTTTACCACCGCTCCAATTAAAAATACATCGTGGACTCATTTGGAATTAGATAATTTATATAATTAAATGGGTTTTTCTATAACAGATCAAAAATCGGTGAAATCATTTCAAAATCACTGTAATCCCCCAAAAATAAAATCACTGAAATCCCCAAAATAAAAAAAGGGCCGCACCATTGCTGATGCGCGCCCTTAATTAACTATTGATAGAAGTTCTTTTTTCGCGTTTAATTAGGATTTTTTATCGGCGCACTTCCCGCGGCCGGAGGGTTTAACACAAATTCATCAGCCGGAACATCCCAATAATCAAGGAAGTTATAGTTGATAGTGGCATTTGTATTTAAGGCACCTCCCGGGGTTAATACAACACAACCCGTGCGGCCACCACCTTTCGACACATCGTATATTACGCCCCATCTGCGGGCATCATACAAAGCGGTGCCTCTGAATAATAAAGCAAGACGTCTTTCTTTGCGCAATTCTTCCTGCGCCTGTGGCAGCGTTAAACCTTTGCCCGAAACGGCAGCCAATCCGGCTCCCTGGAATGTTCTTACCGCATCAACACTGGCTAAGCCCTGATCAATCTGGCCTGTATTAATTAATGCTTCTGCCTTCATCAGCTCGTTTTCTTCATAGCTTGGGCCAATATAAACTTCCTGGTTACCGGGTGTTTTATCGGCAATTTGGTAGGCAGCGTTATTTGGTATCGGCGTAAGCTTGGCATCATTCAACTGCCAGCGCGTACCAAAAGTAAAACCACCCACCTGGTTCAAGAAAGGGGTAACTTGCGTAAAATTCTTTGCAAGGCGCGCATCAGCGGGATTAATATCCTGTATCAGGCGCTCGCTAATGGTAAATGAAGACTGTGTTACCGGTCCACTTGTATTGGCTGCCACAGAGCCGCCGCCAGCCGAGAAAAACCCGTTGTTGGTAGTGGTACGGCCAACAAACATATTATCGCCTGATTGGAGGCCCGAGTTGGTCAACGTCAGAATGGTTTGCCATTGGGCAGGCGTCATTGATTTTGCCGGTGTATTTGCCAATAGATTACGAGCCATCAGCGTATTGATGCTGTGAACAAACATAGCCGGCGTAGGCACCTGACCATCTCCTACCTGTACAAAATCAGGGATCAATTTCGTCATCAGATCGGTATAAGCCCCGGTGCTTGTTATGCCATTTAAGATTGTGCTTGCCTGAGCCAGGTTTTTATTCGATTCGGTAATTAGAGCCGCTGCGTTTACATAGGTTGGGCTGGAAACGCTAACGGTGTTATTAATTACACCGGCATAATAAATTGAACCTAACCTTGCATAAGCATAACCTTTCCACCAGTAGGCCCACGCTTTATAAGTAGCCTGCTTGGTAGCAACATCACCACTAAGTGGCACTGTTGAAGCCAATGCCAGTATTTGGTTGGCAGCGTTGTTTAAGGCGTACATGTTTTGCCATTCGTAATAAAACATATTGTTAGCTTGTTTATCACGGGTATTATTCAGCCTTAAATTTGCTATTTCGGGTTGGGTATTGGTTATTCTTGAACCATCGTCCAGTATCACATAATCGGGTACGTTAACTAAGTTAACGTTTTGATTGGCGGCCTGCGCCGATACATCATCGGCCAGCAACTCGTGGAAACCATAGCAAAGTGAAAAGAAGCTATCGCCCAGCCAGCCGTCGCCGTAAGCAAAACCATTAAGGTAAATACTTCCTGACGCCAGCGAGGTTAGTCCTGATTCGGTTTTCGCCTGCTCTAAAGTTGGCGAATTGGGATTTTTTACATCCAATTCCTTTTTGCATGATGATGCGGAAATTACACCCAGCATTACCATTGATGATATTATATATTTATACTTTTTCATTTTTTTTCAATTTAATTCAATTAAAATCCAAGATTTAAACCGATTTGGTACGATTTATTGTTAGGAGATGAGCTATGATCAATTCCCCTGTCGAACGGTGAATTAGAGGCGCCAGAGCTAATTTCCGGATCGAAACCAGTGTATTTGGTAACCGTTAAAATGTTACGGCCGGTAAATGTTAACACCGCTCTTTTAAATACCTTACTCCCCAGCAGTTTCGAAAAATCGTACCCTAAGTAAATGTTTCGCAAACGCAGGAATGATGCACCTTCATAAAAATAATCCTTTGTGCCATCTCGCGCACCGTTTCTGGCTCCAATAATATCTGCGTAAGCGCTGCGGTAATAGGCTGTATAAGCGCCGGTGGTACCGCCAATGTCAACCGCTTTGTCATAATCGCCGCTAATACCATCGCGATACTGCCATTCTTTGGTCTGATTGTACAAGTGACTACCATAAACCCAATCAAACTGGAAGCCAAATGAAAGTGACTTATAATTAAAAGTATTGATAAAAGATGAATTGAATTTAGGATTCGGGTCGCCTATCGATGAAACCTCATTGGCAAATTGTATCCCTTTAGTAGCTATGTTAACTACACGACCGTTCACAATAGTATATTGACCATAGTCGGCAGGCTGTATGTAAGCCACACCTTCATTGTTTTTTTCGCTCACACTGGTAAGCGCTTTATAGCCGTATATCTGACCTATTTTTTGGCCTGCAATTAATGATTCCTGGGTGCTGCCTGCCGCAGTGGTTAAAATAATTGGTGGCCCGTCAATACTGGTAATTGTGGTAGTTTCGTTACTAAATACCGTAGTAAAATGCCAGTTAAAATCCTTGGTTCTTAGTATACCAACATTTAAAGATGCCTGTACACCATGCGAAGCCAAACCAATGGCGTTGGTTTTAATTTGATTACCACCTGTAGAAGGCGCTGTAGAAACATTGTAAATTACGTTAGAGCCTTTACGGTTCCAATAGGTGCCGCTGAAATTAATATCATTAAACCACTGGCCCGAGGAGCCTTTGATACCTATGTCGGTACCAATTTCGTACTCCTTTGACACCTCAACCTTTAAATTAGGGTTGGCCAATGTGGTGGGTAAGTTAAATACTAATGATGACCCAAGGTTAGCCGGATTGATGGTCGGATACCTGTCGAACGGCATAGGCTGCGTACCCGCTTCACCAAAGCCGCCTCTGATCTTGAATTCAGGGATCACCGCCGCAAGGCTTGAATTTTTCCAGAACGCGAATGAAGACGGCCTGATGTAAGCATTAACGTCCGGGAAAGTAAATGGCTTTGAACCACCGCCGAAGGCTGATGAATAGTCACTTCGCAAACCGCCTGATATACCGGCAAATTCGCCGATATCAATTTTTTGGTTCAAAATAAAACCGTAGGTAATGAAGGGCTGGGTATAATCATAAGCTACCGCCTGTGTGGTGGTTTGGTTAAAGTTATAGATGGCGTACGATGGCAGGCCTAATCCATAAGTCCAAAACCATTTGTCTACATTTTTACGATAATCATATCCCAGTAAGGTGCTGGTTGTAATAGGCACATTGATATGAAAATCTTTTTCGAAATCTGTTTTTATAACGGCCGAAGCGTTAAAGTTTTGAAAAGTAGTACTTTGGGTATATTTATCCAGTTCGCCATTAGGGTCAGGAGCATACGCACCAGCATAAGAACCAAGGTCCTGAGCAGTAAGTGTTGAAGACTGATTTTTGTAAACTACATTTTGCTCCTGTGTTTGATAGTTAAGACCGTATTTGGCATTGAAGGTAACAAACTTGTTAACCTTATATTCGGCCTGAAAGTTTTGCAACAGATCCTCGCGATTTGATACACGATTTGCAAATTGGGTATAGTAATTAGGGTTATCACCATTTACGCTAATGGTACCCGAATTTAATGACAAAGGGTAATTTCCATCGGCATCTCTACGATTAAAGTCATAGAAAGGCGAGGAATTAAGCGCTTCATATATACCTCCGGAGTTGCCTATTCCGAAAACCGGGTTCAGCGTATTTTTAGTGTAGATAAGCTGGGTTACCGACCTGATGGTAAATCCTTTAAACAACTCAACGCCAACATTGGCCGTTAAATTGGTACGATCGTTATAACCGTTATTCCGGATAGCGCTTTCCTGGTGGTTATTAGAAACAGTTACGTTATAATCAGACCTGTCGCTCGCGCCAGATATTGTAGCGCTGTTAGTAGTGGTATGAGCTGTTTTAAACACCTGGGCAAGGTGATCGTAATACTTTAAATTGGTACCATATTGCTGGTGAGCAATATTATTAGGATTTGACATAGCGGTGGGTGCGTCAATAGCCGAATTTGCCCCAAACGCCCATTGTATGCCCTGGTATTGTCCATCCTGATTGATAGCAATAATGTTACCCGATCCATCAATAAAATTGCCATTTGCATCTGTTTTAAAGCTACTTAATTTAGCTTGATGAACACCGCCCTGGTTGATGTAATTACTGGCGCTTACGCTCGAAACGATATCCACTTTAGGGCTACCCAATTTTCCCTTTTTGGTAAAAATTTGTATAACACCATTTGCACCCTGCGCACCATAAATGGTGGAGGCTGCAGCCCCCTGTACAATTTCAATGTGATCAACAGTCGCCGGGTCAAAATCGCTGATATCAGTTGCGCGTGATTCAACCCCGTCTACCAAAATCATTGGCGACGTGCTACCTTGTACCGTATTTATACCTCTTAATATAATATTGGTGCGGGCACCAGGCGTACCATCTACCGATGATATCTGTGCTCCGGGAACCTGACCAATTAAACCCTGATCAATGGACGCCTGGGGCGAGGACGATAGCGCCTTGCCCGAAACCGCCTCGACGGATATGCCAAGTTTGGCCTTACTGGTAGGGGCGCCCGAGCCAGTCACAACTACCTCGCTCAGCGCTCTGTTGTCGTTAACCATTGCAACCTTAACCACACCAGTTGGCGGAATTGGCACATCAACAGTTTGATAGCCAATAAAACTGACTGTTAACGTAGTTGCACCAGGCGATACATTCAATGAAAATTTACCTTCTAAAGAAGTTTGCGTACCTATACGGGTGCCTTTTACTACAACGCTAACCCCGGGAATGGGTAAGCCATCATCTTTTGCTGTAACAATACCGGTTACGGTACGGGTTTGTGACCAGGCATAATTACCTGCAAAAACCAGCAAAAGGAAAAATATACTGCTGAATAATTGTTTTTTCATGCTTTTTATTAATTAGAGAGATCAGTTAACAAGTAAAAAAATCCAAATAGTATCCCATGTCCCTGCAAATTGCGTTTCGGAACGGGGTTTTAATTTTGGCGTTGAAACCGTTTAATGCTTAAGGCCAATAGGTCAGATTAAAGCAATAGCAATCCTGTACCACACGTTGCTGCTTCGCCACATCTGATTATTACCTAAAACATCCAATAAAATTTCTGCTTATATTCTCCTGTTGATATAATTAAAAAGGAACGCGGGAATGAGAGAGATTTGTGTTCGCTTTCGGGGAGATTTTGCAATTAGGCCAAACCAGGGAACGGGTAAGGCATCATCTTCTGCGCTGATGGCACCGGGTAGGGTACGGCTTCGCAACCAGGTATATTTACCTGTGAAAACCCACAGAAGAAAGAAAATACCGTTAAGTAATTGTTTCTTCATTGTTAGTTAATTAGTAAGTCAGTTAATAGTTGTTACAATATACCGATGTAAAATTCATGTTACAACTGTTATACAACTTTTACTTAAATTATAAATATGAAGACATTTAACAACGATATTTTTAATTTTTTAACATTTTAATATCTATTTTTTTAAAATTACTAAACTGAATATTTAGTTTATAGCTCAAAAGCAGGCAATTACTGTAAATATTTTTAACCAAAATATATAGAATATTTACAATAAATACTTTTTTGGCTAAGTATGCACTAATATTTATTTAAATATTGAAAACTACTGCTCATTTTCTTTGCCATTTTTTTAATAGATCATGAAATTAAATTAAATATTCATTAAAAATTAATCGGATTTATTAAAATAGTTTTTAATATTTAGATATCTGATAATTAGTGACCGAGTAAATCAGTAACTAATGAAGGTACACCAACAGATGCCTTTTCTTCTATTTTTATGAAGGTGCTATTTCCGCTCATTTGCGGGATCTTAGGATCAACAATATATTTGGGAACATGCCGCGGCACATAGTTAACTAAACCGGCAGCCGGATAAACCGCCAGCGATGATCCTATCAAAATAAACACATCAGCCTGCTGACAAATGCGGGCCGCTGTTTCAATCATCGGCACATCCTCGCCAAACCAAACCACATGCGCGCGCAGTGGCGAGCCAAGCTCGCAGGTTTCGTCCATCTTTATTTCCCAACCATCAATCGGATAAGTTAAGGTTGAATCTTTACTGGATTGTGACCGTGTAATAATGCCATGCAGGTGCACTACATTGGTTGACCCTCCCCTTTCATGCAGGTCATCAATATTTTGGGTGATAATGGTCACATCGTATTTTTCTTCCAGTTTAGCAAGCGCGTAATGTGCGGCATTAGGCTGAGCTTCAATTACCGACTTACGGCGCTCGTTATAAAACTGCTGTACCAATACCGGATTGCGCCGCCACGCCTCGGGGGTTGCAACGTCCTCAATATTATATCCCTCCCAAAGGCCATCGCTGTCTCTGAAGGTTTTTAAACCGCTTTCGGCGCTGATGCCGGCACCGGTTAGTATTACTATTTTTTTCATAATCTTTTTTTTGTTGAGACGCAATACTTCGCGTCTCCCGCTATACGTTTCGAATCTATATGGATGTTATATGTAGTTTACCTGGTTGGCGGGAGACGCGGGTATCGCGTCTCTACACCGAAAACCTCCGTCCACAAAAAAGGGCGGCCCATTTAACTGGGCCGCCCTTTTTATAAAAGTTATTATATTTAAGCAGCCACTTCTGTTTTTGTACGCAGAAAAACATACTTACTTTTAGCCAATTCAAAACCGCCAAATAACATCGAACAAAAAACAATATCGCCCAAAACCATATTGCGTTCAAAGGGGATTGCCGCGGTAAGTGATTGCATATAACCCGAAAGGTTGTGCGGATATAATGTACCATACAACCATGGCATATCAATAATGAGCCAGTGGATTAAAACCGAAATTAGGGATGCAATACCAACGCTGCCAACGGTTACATTTTTTATAAAGGTACCCACCAACACCATAATGGCAAAAGTTAAATAAACCCAAAACGAGCCATCATACCACATCACCCATTTTGAGGTGTATAAATAATTGATCAATATGTCGCTGGTAAACAAAGTAAGCAGCACCACCGCGTATGCCTTCCATTTATCGGTAAAATAAGCACCGCCAAATAAGGCTATTGCACCTACCGGCGTAAAGTTGCTTAGTATATAAGGAAACTTGTAAGTAACCAAACGCATAGCTGCGGCGGCTAAGATCATTAGGATAAGTACAATGGTGCGGGTGTTAATTTTTTGTAACGACATATTTCAAATTATTCAGTAAAATTACGGATTATCCTCTCAAATAAAAATTCTTAATTAATTTGATACTTTATTCCGGCCATAAAATTAAACCCGCGGGTATTATAGCCCAACCAATCGGTGTATTTGGCATCAAACAGGTTTTTTAAATCGGCAAACAGGCTTATTTGTTTGCAGGCCTGGTATTGCAAATGGGCATCAACCAGGTTATAATGTTTTAAAGTGACGATAGTAGCGGGGAAATTGGCAAAGTTTTCATCAGTCCGGTCGCCTGTATATTTATAGTTGATTCCAGCCGAAAAACTTTTTACAAATTGGTAGTAAACATTTATACCATAAGTATTACGCGGGCGGCGGTATAAATTACCTGTATTAACTCCATTTTCATCCGTTAAAGTTCCGGTTATATAAGCAGCGTAAGCCGATGCAGTCAGGCCATCGCTATTATATTTCAGTTCGCTTTCAAAACCTTTATCTTTTTGCCGCTCGCCATTTTCATAAATACCGTACGGGCTTACAGCTAAACCTTTAAAATAAATTACATCGCTGGTGTTATATTTAAAAAATACAGTGTTAAACGAAAGGGTATTTTTAATTATCTCCCAGTCGAAACCTGCTTCATAAGATGTTGTTGTTTCGGGCTTTAAACCGGTATTGCCATAAGGGGAAAACAATTGGTACAACGATGGAGATTTGTACGCGGATGCAATGGTACCGAATACTTTTAACTGATCGGCAAGGTATAGCGATGGGTTAACGGTATAAGTAAATTTATCACCGTATTTGCTATCGTTATTATAGCGGCCACCCAGTTCCATGTGAAAAATACCAGCCTTATAAAATAGCGAGGTATAAACACTGCCGATACTGTTGTGTGCAATATTACTCCTGATCGTGTCATAAGTGCCGTATTGATTAGTGCTACTATATTTAAAATCGGCGCCGCTGGTTATATCGAACTCTTTGGCGAGGCTATAATTAAAAACCGCCTCGGCATTGGTGATATGACCGGTGTTTTTCTCGTACGAGAAACTGTAATCGGTATAATTGTTATTAACATTATTTTGACTGATGTTTACAAGCAAACTGCCTTTGTCCAACTGTAATTTTGCACCCAGCCCACCCAATAAAAAGGTATTATTATAAGTGTAGTTTTTATCATCGGTATATGCGCCATAAGGCAGGTTGCCTTTGTTGTAAGTGGTTTGCAGATTACCGTTTATCATCAGTTTTTGTGAAACCTGCTGATTTAAATTGATGCTTAGCGCGCGCTGGTGAAAGCCATCCTTTTTAAAACCCGCAGTGCCGGTAGTATCAGTAGCCGCCGAAAATCCTTTTGAATCGGTATTAGAAAAATTTACGGCAATACCGGTATTGTTTAACTTCCCATTTACGCCCACAGCCTCTTTAAAAGTATTGTAAGTGCCGCCACTTAGCTGTACGTTGCTTTTAAGCCCCTGCCCTTTTGCCTGTTTGGTAATAATGTTGATTACGCCGGCAACTGCATCCGAGCCGTATAAGGTTGAGCCGCTTCCTTTTAAAATTTCGATATGATCAATTTGATCAAGCGAAAAAGCGTTCAGATCGTAACTTCCGTCGATAGCAGAAGCATTGTTTACCGGGAAACCATCAATAAGGATAAGCGTGTTGCCGGTTGATGCCCCGCGCAGGTAGAGCGATGAGCTGATGCCCGGCGCATTTTCGGCACCCGAAAAAGTAATACCAGGGATAGTGTTGAGCAATTCCGGCAGGCTTTTACCTTGTGCATGACTGATGTCGGCTGCGGTAATTACGGTAACTACCCGGCCAATGTCCTGTAATTTTTTTGGTGAACGTGTGGCCGTAACCACCACATTGTTTAGTACCCGGGTGGTGTCCTGGGCCTGCGCAGCTGTACTAAGCAGCGCGAGTTGCGCAAGCCCCAGGCCGGCAGCAACTAAAATGAATTTTTTTTTCATGTTGTTGTGAGTTTAAACCCACAGCATACAGAAATGAAAAGAATGGAAACAGCAGAAAAGTTTCACATCCAAGCTTCAATCCCCGAAAGCTATGAATAACGTTAAATGCTATTGGCAGGTCTTCTGACTTACTCCCCTGTTGTCCGGTCTTCCCGTCGGCCTTTCGGCAGACAGTGACCCAATGAATGGACAACGGTTATGGAGCTTACAGCTGCGGGACAGTCCCGGAATTACACCGGGTTCCCTTTTAATTTCTTATGGGTATTATTCCTTAAGAAAACCGAAAGCGATGCAAATGTAGGATAAGAATTTGTATTTTTATAAAAATCCATGTCATTTCGAACGAAGTGAGAAAACTTATACGACATACGTTGGACGTCATGCATAGTCAGTTAAGCAGGGCGTATAAGATTTTTCGCTGCGCTCAAGAGATAGTTTCTCCCTCGTTCGTCGATCGAAATGACACCGGGTTTTAAACTAATTTATCTTTTTGAACTTAATCAGCCGATTGTTACACAAATGAAACATTATTACTGCGCCCTTTTATTAATGACAACTCTCAGCACCCGTGCCCAAAAACCCGACACTGTTTTTTTAAAAACCCTGCTCACCTCCCACCCCGAACTTTTTGGCGGCATACTAAAACATCCCACCCAAAATGAGGTACAGATATTATATACACAAATAAACAGAGACGAGAATAACGTTCCGCATTTCACATCTTATAGCTATCACCTTAACGCCAACCATTATTTTTACCCGGCCAGCACCGTTAAGCTCCCTACAGCCATTTTTGCATTGGAGAAATTAAACGAACTGCATATTAAAGGTTTGACCAAGGCATCCGTTATGAAAACAGACAGTTCGTTCGCCGGCGAAACCAAAATGCTGGAGGATACATCATCGGCCAATGGCTTGCCGAGTATTGAAAACTACATCAAAAAGATTTTGCTGGTGAGTGACAACTATGCCTACAACCGTGTATATGAATTTGTTGGCCGCGAAGAAATAAATAATAAGCTAAAAAAATATAACCTCAATAATACCCGCATCGTGGGCCGCCTGGCTATCGGTGATGGCGGCGAGGCTGCCCGGCATACCAATGCCATTGATTTTTTCAATGGCGACAAATTGGTGTATCATCAGCCAGCACAATATGATGCGAAAGATTATCCGATGCATTTGGAAAACATGATTCAAGGGAAAGGATACCTGGATAGTCACGATCAGTTGGTAATGAAACCATTTAGTTTTGAGGAGAAGAATGTTTATACCATAGCCGATCAGCAGATGGTGTTACGACGCTTATTGTTTCCGGAAACATTTCCGAAAGAGCAGCGGTTTAACCTGACGCCGGAAGATTATGAATTCATTTACCATTATATGAGCATGTTCCCTACCGAAAGCACCAAACCAACCTACCCTACTCCGGAATACTACCCTGCTTACTGTAAGTTTTTAATGTATGGGACCGACAGCCTTGCCCATATTAACCAGGATGTGAGAATATTTAATAAGTGCGGCGATTCGTATGGTTACAATATCGATAATGCGTATATTATTGATATTAAGCACCATGTAGAATTTATTTTAACAGCGGTGGTGCAATCGAACGAAGATGGCATCTACAATGATAATATCTATGAATACAAAACAGTCACCCATCCCTTTATGAAAAATTTGGGACAGGTGATCTATCAGTATGAATTAGCGCGAAAAAAAAATCGATTACCGGACTTATCGAAGTATAAGTTTTCTTATTAAAAGAGATCTGCAAGCAACGATAACCCCCAATGTCATTTCGAACGCAGTGAGAACACTTTACAACCATGCTTAAACGCCATGCATAGGTAACAATGCATGGCGTTTAGTTAAAATTCTTAAAGGTCTCTCCCTGCGGCCGACATCCAGAGACGATAAAGGCCTAAATCTGTTCAATATAATTCAAATCCTTCCCAAAAGTTTCTTTTAACTGGCTTACCGAAAACAAGGAAACTATGGTAAGTATGGCCATCATGATATAGCCGCTTGTTAGCATTCCGTAATGACCTTTTAAAGCGATAAAAGCCATATTAATTAAAATAAGGGAGCCGCGCACAAAATTGGGTACTGTGGTTGCTACCGTAGCCCTGATATTTGTACCAAACTGTTCGGCCGCTATCGTGATAAAAATTGTCCAGTAACCAACAGCACAGCCCATTCCAAAACAAATCCATAAAAAGCGGGCGCTGGTAAGCCCAGTAGAACTTAAATAAAATACCGTTGTAGCAGCTGACAGTACCAGAAAAATATACATGGTTAATTTTCTTGACTTTGTAATCTGCGATAAAATGCCTGCGAAAATACCGCCTACCGAGATACCTATGTAGGTATACAATATCCCGTCTCCTGCATTAAGGGGTTCAACCGCGCCTAACGCCTTGCCAAACTCGGGCGACAGTGTTACCAAAACCCCTACCACGTACCAAAGCGGCGCACCAATTAAAATACAGTAAAGGTATTTTTTAAAGCGATCCCAGTTAGTAAATAGTTTAAAGAAATTACCTTTTGAGATATGGCCGCTTTGCTCAATATTTTTAAACATTCCCGATTCAAACGTGCCTATGCGCAGCAATAACAACACAATGCCTAAACCACCACCCACTTTATAAGCGTTTTGCCAGCCGTGCTTGGCCACCCAAACAGCGACTGCCGCACCCAAAAGACCGATTGCGGCAACAATCATAGTCCCGTAACCGCGTTTTTCTTTGCTCATGGTTTCGGTAACCAGCGTAATACCTGCCCCCAATTCGCCGGCAAGGCCAATTCCGGCTATAAAGCGAATTAAGGCGTACATGTCAACGCTATGCACATAGGCATTGGCAAAATTTGCAATTGAGTAAAGCAAAATTGAACCAAACAGCACTTTTATACGTCCTAATTTATCCCCAATAACACCCCATAAAATACCCCCAAGCAGCAGTCCAAACATCTGAACGTTAATGATAAATAAAC
>Ga0206947_1036_pt1 | contig 46146 bp, 50 predicted proteins | sample Alteio_BWOrgHeat_3_FD_153239 | JGI IMG/M metagenome (GOLD analysis project Ga0206947, IMG submission 153239) | Enriched cells from forest soil in Barre Woods Harvard Forest LTER site, Petersham, Massachusetts, United States -... | ecosystem: Environmental > Terrestrial > Soil > Temperate forest > O...
AACATCGCGTTTGTTATCAAAAAAGGCCTGCCAGGCATTTGGCAACGGGCTTTGTGCAAACAGGCTGCCACAAAGCAGCATGAGAATTAAAAAAACAACAGGTTTAAGGGTGACAGGTAATTTTATCATTTAGAAAATATTAACGATGAGAAACGATAAGCAGGTCGAGGTCTTTACATGGGATGGAAAACCGCTCGCCCATGTATTTGTTGGTTAAGTGGCCCTGGTAAATATAAACCGCATCGCGCACGCCCGAGGTTTGCCATATCACATTTTTAAGCCCTCCTTTTTCGCCAATATCTAACAAAATAGGCGTAAAAATATTGGTTAATGCGTATGTGGCAGTACGGGCAACCCGCGAGGCAATGTTGGGTACACAATAATGTATTACATCGTATTTGCGGAATACCGGGTGCGTATGGTTGGTAACTTCGGAGGTTTCGAAACATCCGCCCTGGTCAATACTTACATCAATAATTACAGAATTGCGTTTCATTCGGCTTACCGTAGCCTCGGATACGATACAGGGACTGCGGCCGTCTTCGGCACGCATAGCACCGATGGCTACATCGCACGTGGTAATAGCCTTTTCTAAAACGATGGGCTGCACCACCGAGGTAAATACCCGGCTGCCAATATTGTTTTGTAACCTGCGCAGTTTGTAAATAGATGGATCAAAAACCTTCACTTCGGCGCCCAGGGATATCGCTGTACGGGCCGCGTATTCGCCAACGGTACCGGCCCCTAATATCACAATTTCGGTAGGGGGAACACCGGTTATGCCACCAAGCATCAGTCCCTTACCATCAAAAATATTGCTAAGGTACTCGCCGGCAATTAATATGGATGTTGCGCCAACAATCTCGCTCATAGCCCTTACAACGCTCAGGGAGCCACCTTCGTCTCTTAAATGTTCAAAACTTAGCGCATTTATTTTTTTATGTAACATGGCATGCAGGCAATCAACCTTAAAGGTGGAAAGCTGCAGGGCTGAAATTAGCGTTTGCCCGGGCTTCATCATTTCAATTTCGGCCAGGGTTGGCGGTGCAATTTTAATGATGATGTCTGCTTCGTATACTTTTTTTGTATCGTACACAATCAGGGCGCCCTGTTCGGCGTAATCCTTATCCGAAAAGTTGGCGGCTTGCCCGGCATTGCTTTCCATCATTACCTCGTGCCCGTTGTTAATCAACAGCGCGACCGAAAGGGGCGTTAAAGCAATCCGGTTTTCCTGGAAAGAAATTTCTTTTGGGATACCGATGTAAAGTTTGTCTTTTTTATTCTTCACCTCCAGCATCGATTCCTGGGGCTGCATCATAGCTTGTTTCGCTATGTCCGAAAACCCACTGTATTTCCCTGAACTCATTCTCTGTTATTTTCTGGATGATGAAGATAAACAAAAAATAGTTTATGTTTAAATTAAATCTTTTCAATAATTATGTCACGCGAGGAATGGCCGGTTACATGTATCCTAATATTTACATAGTGGAGCGGTAGCAGGTCGGGAATCTTTTCTGGCCATTCAATAAAACAGTAGGCATCCGAGTAAAAATACTCCTCGTAGCCCATGTCTAAGGCCTCGGTTTGAGTTTTTAGCCGGTAAAAGTCAAAGTGGTAAATTTTGTGGCTTTCGCCGATGTATTCGTTTACGATAGAAAATGTTGGGCTGGTTACCGTTTCGGTAGTTCCCAAACTTTCGCATAACGATTTGATGAGGGTGGTTTTACCTGCGCCCATTTCACCGTAAAATAGAAAAATGCGCGTATCGGCCGCGAAAGCAATAATTTCGGAGGCGATGGCGGGGAGTTGGGTGGGGGATGTGGTGGTTAAAAGCATAAGTAATATCTATCAGCCGCCAGACTTACGAAGTTTTTAAAACTTCGTAAGTCTTTCTCTTTTGCGAAATGCGCAGAGCAAAGTTCAGATATTGCTTAAGGCCTCGCAATGACGCGGTAGTTTATTTGCCGACAAAAATAATCAAAAATTATTTCGGCCCATAAACCGCAATCGGTATCAGCATTTCCTCCAACGATATTCCGCCATGCTGAAACGTTTCGTTATAAAAATTAACAAAATGATTGTAATTGTTGGGGTATACAAAATAGCCGTCTTCCTTGGCAAATACAAAGCTTGAGCTTACATGCAGCTTAGGCAGCATGGCATCGTGCGGGTTGCGGATATGGAATACTTCTTTTGGATTGAAATTTAAGTTTTTACCCTGTTTGTAGCGCAGGTTGGTATTGGTGTTCCGGTCGCCAACAATTTTGCTGGGTTTGCTCACTTTTATGGTGCCATGGTCGGTAGTGATAATTACCCTTACCTGTTTTTGCGCAAGGAATTTAAGTAAGTCAAACAATGGCGAATGCTCAAACCACGATAGTGTTAGGGAACGATAAGCCGCATCATCGCTGGCCAGCTCGCGTATCATTTGCATGTCGGTACGGGCGTGCGAGAGCATATCCACAAAGTTGTAAACCACCACATTCAATTCATTATTCATCAGGTTGTTAACCGACTCATTCAGTGCGCGGCCTTCATCGATGTTTAGAATTTTATGGTACGAATGTTTGATGTCCTTACGTAACACTCGTTTTAACTGATCGGTAATAAACTCGCCTTCATACAAATTTTTGCCGCCTTCGTCCTCGTCATTTTGCCACATTGAGGGATATCTTTTTTCCATGTCTAATGGCATAAGACCCGAAAAAATAGAGTTTCGCGCATATTGAGTAGCGGTAGGCAGTATGCTATAATAAGCATCCTCTTCTTCCAAACGGAAATATTCGGTTAAAATGGGGTTAATGATCCTAAATTGGTCGTACCTTAGGTTATCAATCAAAATAAAAAACACAGGTCCCTTACCATCCAACCGCGGGAAAACTTTCTTTTTAAATAATTGCGGCGACATGGTTGGCCCCGATTCAGGGTCTTTTACCCAGTTAATATAATTGCGCTCCACAAATTTGCAAAACTGAACGTTGGCTTCAGCTTTTTGCATGGTGAGTATTTCGTGCATCCCGGCATCTTCCAGCCGTTCCAGCTCCAGTTCCCAGTAGATTAGTTTTTTGTATACATCCACCCATTCCTGGTAGCTCAGATTTTCGTTAAGCGTCATCCCCAGGTTTCTAAAATCCATCTGGTAGGCCATAGTGGTTTTTTCAGTAACCAGGCGCTTATTCTCCGTCAGTTTTTTTATGGTAAGCAGTATTTGTTTAGGGTTTACCGGCTTTATCAAATAATCATCAATTTTCGACCCGATAGCATCCTCCATCAAATACTCTTCCTCATTTTTGGTGATTAAAACAATCGGGACATCATTATTAATGTTTTTTATTTGTTGTAAAGTTTCAAGCCCGGTTAAGCCGGGCATGTTTTCGTCCAAAAAAACAAGGTCGAAATAGCCCGCTTTAAAAGCTTCGACAGCGTCATTACCGTTGGTAACGGTGGTTAATTTATAGCCCTTTTCGGTTAAAAAAAGTATATGTGGTTTTAGCAGGTCAATTTCGTCGTCGGCCCATAAAATGGTGGTATCTTGCATGGTATATATTTATTTCTGTCTGAACTCGAATTTCTGGAATTACCGGAATTTATGGAATGTACCAGTAATTCTGTCAATTCTGTTAATTCCAAAATTCAGGTTCAGGTAAAGATAACCTCAAAGCACGGGTTTTGTTGTTGTTTTATAAAGAGATTAACAAAAATTAACAATTAAACGACGCACGGTATACCTTTATTTAACATTTTTGCATAGACTCATAAAGTGCTTTGAATAAAAAGAAAATAATAAACGACCCGGTATACGGGTTTATCAGCATCCCTACCGATCTGATATTCGACCTGATTGAACATCCCTATTTTCAGCGGTTGCGATACATCAAACAATTGGGAATGACACATCTTGTTTATCCCGGTGCACTGCATACCCGTTTCCATCATGCCATAGGCGCCATGCACCTGATGGGAATGGCCGTGGAAACACTGCGAAATAAAGGCCACGCCATAAGCGACGACGAAGAAGAGGCTGTTATTATTGCCATTTTACTGCATGATGTGGGGCACGGTCCGTTTTCGCACGCGCTGGAAGAAATGATCGTCGAGAGTATCTCGCACGAGGATATATCCTCTATGCTGATGAATAAGCTAAACCTGCAATTTGGCGGCAGGTTAACCATGGCCATCGATATTTTTACCGGCACTTATACCCGTGAGTTCTTACACCAGTTGGTATCGAGCCAATTGGATATGGACCGTTTGGACTACCTTAACCGCGATAGTTTTTTTACCGGTGTTTCCGAAGGTGTGATCAGTTCAGACCGTATTATCAAAATGCTGAATGTTAAAGACGATCAGATTGTAGTTGAAGAAAAGGGTATTTATTCAGTCGAGAAATTTTTAATTGCCCGCAGGCTGATGTACTGGCAGGTTTACCTGCATAAAACCGTTATAGCGGGTGAACAACTTTTGGCCAAAATATTAAAACGCAGCCGCGAATTGGTAGCTATGGGCGAAACGGTTTTCACAACGCCGGCCTTAACTCATTTTTTGGAAAAACCAATCAGCCGCGAATCTTTTATCAATGAAGAGCATCACCTGGAAATATTTGCTACCCTTGATGATACCGATATTATGGCAGCGGTAAAAGTATGGGCAAGCCACCCTGATTTTGTTTTGGCAAAACTTTGCCGTGACCTTGTGGGACGAAAACTATATAAAGTAGAAATAACCAACGAGCCACCCGACGACCAATTGCTATTGGATTTAACCAATCGCGCCATTAAAAAACATGGCATAACAGCCCACGAAGCATCGTATTTTGTTTTTAAAGATACTATCCGCAATAATGCGTACAATTCGGGCGATGGCGATATTCAAATTTTAATGAAGAACGGTTCAGCAAAAAATATTACGGCCGCCAGCGATAATTCGAATCTGGAAGCATTAGCAAAAACGGTAAAAAAACACATACTTTGTTTTGGAAAGGAGTTGATTTGAGAGATTAGAGGTTGGAGATAAGAGATTAGAAGCTTCAATGGTATTCTTTTGAACTTTCCTTCTTGACTAATCTCTAAACTCCAACCTCTAATCTCTCCAAACAATTTGCACCTTAACAATTAACCCCTAAATTTGCCCGATGCAATTTACCGCACAGCAATTAGCTTTTATGCTTAATGGAACAGTTGAAGGCGATCCGTCGGTGGCGGTAAATCAACTGGCTAAGATTGAAGAGGGCCAACCTGGCTCGCTTACATTTTTGGCAAACCCTAAATACGAACAGTATTTATACACCACCGGTGCTTCGGTGGTTATTGTTAACAACGATCAGGTTTTGGCCGAACCGGTAAAGGCAACCTTAATAAGGGTTGAAAACGCTTACAGCGCCATCACTATATTGCTCGAAAAATACAACACTTTAAAGCAAGACAAGAGCGGCATCGAACAACCGTCTTTTATACACCCATCGGCAAAAATTGGCGAAAATGTGTATATTGGTGCTTTTGCTTATATCGGCCCCAATGTTACTATCGGCAACAATAGCAAAATATATCCGCAGGTTTTTATTGCGGATGATGTAACCATTGGTGAAGATGTGACGCTGTTTCCGGGCGTAAAAGTTTATTTCGATTGTAAAATTGGAAATAACGTCATCATTCATTCGGGTACTATTATCGGCAGTGATGGCTTTGGCTTTGCTCCTGCCGGCGACGGAACATACAGCAAGATAAGCCAGATTGGCAACGTGTTGATAGAAGACAATGTGGAAATAGGCTCGAACACAACGGTCGACAGGGCAACGATGGGTTCCACTATTATCCGCAAAGGCGTAAAACTTGACAACCTGATACAGATAGCTCACAACGTGGAGATAATGGCCAACACGGTAATAGCGGCGCAAACCGGTGTTTCGGGCAGCGCGAAAATTGGTGAAAATTGCATTATTGGCGGTCAGGCCGGTATCGTTGGCCACATCAGCATAGCAAAGGGCTCGCAGATACAAGCTAAATCGGGCATTAGCAAGTCAATAGTAGACGAAGGTAAAAAATGGGCCGGCGCTCCTGCGGTATCGTATTCTGATAATATGCGCTCGCAGGTAGTAATAAACCGCTTGCCGGCGCTGGAAAAGAAAATTAACGAACTGGAAAATATAATAAAGTCATTGAGTCGTTAGGTTATAAGTCATTGCATGGTTTACATATCGCCAATGACTTAATGACCTAATGACTTAATGACCCAATGACCAAGAGATGAATGTAAAACAAAGAACGATAAAAGCCCCTGTTTCTGTTTCGGGTACCGGTTTGCATACCGGCGAGCGTGTTACCATGACATTTAACCCGGCACCCGAAAACCATGGGTATAAATTCCGCCGGGTGGATATTGCTGGTTCGCCGATAATTGATGCCGATTGCGATAATGTTACTGATACCTCACGCGGTACCACCATATCGCAAAATGGCGCCAGTGTTAGCACCATTGAGCACGTATTAGCTGCGTTGGTTGGCCTTGAAGTAGACAATGTTTTAATTGACATGGATGGCCCCGAAACGCCCATAATGGATGGCAGTTCGATTCAGTTTGTTGATGCATTGAAAGAAATTGGTTTTATAGAGCAGGAAGCCGACCGCGAGTATTATCATATCCCTTATAATATCCATTACACCGAACCCGACCGCAAGGTGGAAATGGTGGCCATGCCGCTTGATGATTACCGCTTTACCTGTATGGTTGATTATAACTCGCAGGTTTTGGGTAGTCAGCATGCCAGTATTTCAACCATATCCGAGTTTAATAAGGAAATAGCCTCATGCCGCACTTTTTGCTTTTTGCATGAACTGGAAATGCTGCTGAAACACGACCTGATTAAAGGTGGCGATTTAAATAATGCAATTGTAGTGGTTGATAAGGACGTAGATGAAGCCGAACTGGCGCATCTGGCTAAAATATTTAACCGCAAGGATATTAAAGTGGCCCCTCAAGGCATTTTAAATAACATCGAACTGCGTCACCAAAACGAGCCGGCAAGGCACAAACTGCTGGATATGATTGGCGATTTAGCCTTGGTAGGTGTTCCGTTACGCGGGCATATTATGGCCGCCAGGCCGGGCCATGCCGCCAATGTGGCCTTTGCCAAAAAGATAAAAACGCTGATAAAGAAGGAAAGAAGCCGCAAACACATAAAAATTTACGATCCGAATGCTAAACCGGTATATGATACCGTTCAGATAATGAATATTTTGCCGCACAGGCAGCCTTTTTTAATGATAGATAAGATTCTGGAATTAACAAAGAGCTATGTGGTAGGATTGAAAAACGTTACCATGAACGAGGAGTTGTTCAAGGGGCATTTTCCGGGAGCGCCATTGTTTCCGGGGGTGTTGCAGATTGAGGCTATGGCGCAAACCGGCGGCATACTGGTATTAAACACCGTACCCGACCCGGAAAACTACATCACCTTGTTCCTTAAAATTGAAAACGCCAGGTTTAAAGCCCCTGTGGTTCCTGGCGATACCATTATATTTCATTGCAGCCTGCTGGCGCCTATACGCCGGGGCATTGCACAAATGAAAGGTGTTGGAATGGTTGGCGAACGTATTGTTGTTGAAGCCGAATTAATGGCACAAATTGTAAAAAAAACTAATAAAACCGAAGAAGCATGATCCAGCCGTTAGCGTACATACATCCACAGGCCAAAATAGCCGATAATGTGGTAATTGAGCCGTTTGTTACCATACATAAAGATGTAGAAGTTGGCGAAGGCACCTGGATAGGCTCCAACAGTGTAATAATGGACGGCGCCCGTATCGGCAAAAACTGCCGTATTTTCCCGGGTGCGGTTATCTCGGCCCCGCCGCAGGATTTAAAATATCGCGGCGAGCAAAGTACCGTTTCTATCGGCGACAATACGGTTATCCGCGAATGCGTAACCCTTAACCGTGGTACCGCACTCGATAAAAATACCACTACCATCGGCAGTAATTGCCTGCTGATGGCTTATGTACACGTAGCACACGATTGCGTTATAGGCGATAACGTAATTATAGCCAACTCGGTACAGTTGGCCGGCCACATCAATGTATACGACTATGCCTTTATCGGAGGTACATCCGCTGTACACCAGTTTGTGGAGATTGGCGCACATAGCATGATATCCGGTGGTTCACTGGTACGTAAAGATGTGCCACCATATACTAAAGCCGGCCGCGAGCCATTATCTTATATCGGGATAAACTCTGTTGGCCTGCGTCGCCGGGGATTTACCGCAGCTACCATTAACGAGATACAGGAAATTTACCGTATTATCTTTCTGAAAAAATACAACGTTACCAAAGCTCTTGATATCATTGAAGCCGAATTTAACCCCACCGTTGAACGAGACGAGATTATCAACTTCGTTCAAAACTCGCAGCGCGGGATTATGAAAGGATTTGGGATATAGTTTTCGGGTCCATAGTCGATAGTCCATGGACCATAGCTAAAAGTTACGTGAACTAACTTAATTTTCACTATTTGTAAATAATGAACAACACCACGGTCTATGGACCATGGACTATGGACTATGGACTCCCTTTTTTCACTTTCCCTCCAAAACATTGGGCGCCGCTTTAACCGCGACTGGATTTTCCGGGGGGTTGATTATGCTTTTTCCTCCGGAAAAATTTATGCCGTGCTGGGGCCTAACGGCTCCGGGAAATCCACATTGTTACAAGTGTTAAATGGTAGCCTATCACCCTCTGTCGGTACAATCAGTTTTTTTTACGGCGATAAACTTGTCGATATTGACAAGGTTTATGAACACCTCAGCCTTGCCGCCCCGTACCTTGAATTAATTGAAGATTTTACTTTGGCCGAAGTGATTGATTTTCATTTTAAATTCAAACCCTATAAATCGGGGATGAATAAGAATGAAGTGATTGACCTGCTCGGGATGCAAAGCAGTAAAAACAAACTGATAAAGTATTTTTCATCCGGTATGAAACAGCGGCTCAAATTAGCGCTCGCTTTTTGTGCCGATACGCCTGTGCTAATGCTGGACGAACCTACATCAAACTTAGATACACAAGGCGTTGAGTGGTATTTATCCCTGGTACAAAAATTTGCACAAGGGCGGTTGACTATTATATGTTCTAACCAGGAGCATGAGTATAGTTTTTGTGATGAGCGCTTGAGTATTGTGGATTATAAAGGGGCGGTGAAAGGGTAAAATAATGTAGGGGCTAATAGCATTAGCCCGGTGTGATGTATTACTTTAATAATCACGGCACAATCGGCCCGCTATGGGTAAACGGTTGAAACCAGATAACTGTTCCGTTATCATCCCTGAAATAACCGCCTGGCCACGACGAATGTTGCGGATGCACATACCAGGCTTTTATGTATTCGGGCGCTCCGCCCACCGGCATCTGGTTAATGTTTAAGTTGTAATAGCCCAGCTGCGCAACCAAAGTCGAATCTCCGATTGAAATATTTTGTGCTTCACGTTCATTGTCTAATTTAATAAACGTATCCCTCAGTATTTGCAAGCTCATATTAGGTTTGTTATCCAGGGCAATATTGCCAACTATAAACTGCGGCGCGGGGTACGGGCCGTATAGTTTTCCATTCTCAAAACCAAAAGTAAGATCCTCAAAAAATACAGGAAGGCCGTTCCTCACTTGCATAGCGGTGGCAATCTGGAAAAACCCCATTTGGTTATTCTGATCGAGAGCGTTATAGGATTGGTAAGTGTAAAAAACAAACCCATCTGTCGATAGATTGTTGTCCTTCATCAACCCGGTGACGATACCACTATCCTGCGCCGAATAATTGTTGTTTTTAAAGGGATACCCAATATTTGGCCCGGGTGCAAGCATAATAGTGCCATTTAAGTGGGTAACACCGGTTTCCTTTTTACAGGCAGCTATCAATAATAAGGCGAAGAAGAGATAAAAGATGTTTTTCATAACAGCGTTCAGGCTTAGCAAGTTTTGTTGAGAGACTGAAAACGCTCCGTGTTTTTACATTTTCGGTAATCAGCTTTACAATGTTACGAAAAAAGGCGCCTGATTGCTACAGAGGGAGTTAATAAATTAGTTAGCCTCCCATTAAATTTGCGCGGTTTAGGCCGCATGCGTTTTTATTATCGCTCATATAACCGCTTTTCCAGCTTCTTATCCTGATGATATACGTCTTTATAATTGATCATAACGCCGTCCTTTACTTCGCAGGTGATGCGTATTTTTCTTCCGGTTGTATTTATCCAGCGTAAGCGCTCCATATTAATGACTATTTTATGGATTTCATTTTCGGGTTTTGCATAATTGTTGCCCGAAAATTTGGTAGTTAGCAGTTTTAAATGGTGCTGTAAATTAGCGTAAGCTTCTGTATGGGGCTGCACATTTAATATAGCATTAGCCGGCTGCTTCTGTTTCAGTGCATTAACCAACGCGGCATCTGCCCTAAACTGGCTGGTGCTTGCTGCGTCAATAGTTGCGGCCGGAAACCACGGGTTTAATTTTCCGTAATGCAGGTTATTTATTAATGTGATCACAGCATCCGTCAGCTCGATATCAAAATAAGCCTTTTGAATGTTGCTTGCCTTGCCCGATTGCATGGCGTGTAAGCGGGAGTAAGTAAGTTCCATAGGGCGATAATCAGCCGGATTAAGGCCATACTGTAAAATACAATCAAACAAAAGCATCGCACTCCATGCCGGTGTCCTTACGGTATCGGGCAATAGCCATATCATTTTAAACCCTTCCGTTTTATAAAACCGCGCTACAGACTCGGGGTAGTGTAACTCGTTTTTATGTTTAGCCAGTTGCTCCTTGATCGCAGCAGAAACGGACGTGTCTGTGTTGATAGTATTATTGATTGCTTTTAGCTTTATGTGCGACAACAGTAATATAATTACCGTTAAGTAAGCAACTTGTTTTAACCTTTGCATCTTCACTGTCTTTTTGTGTTCATTGCGAATTCTCTGTCTCTCTGTGGTAAAATTAAGCTACCTTTTTTACTTTTTGGTTGGAAAAACAAGCAATGGGATGGTAATATGGCCAGCCATTTTTTTTGTATGACTACCATTTAACAAGTTGTCAAAAAAACCATGCTGCCGGTGCACCATGGCCAGCATATCAATTTGGCCGTATTCGCAAAGCCAGTTTAATCCCGCTTCTATACTATCTTGCTTAACTGCCCGGTAATAAATCTGCGGGTAGTCGGCTTTGTTGGATATTTCGGCAAGGAATTGCTCAATAGATTTTTCAAAACCATGAGATTGAAGTTTTGCATCCGTAATATGTGTTAACAGAATTTCGGCATTCAACAACCTTGCGAAATCTATGAGCTGATAAATTTGTTCCTGGTCATTTTCAGGGTGTTCAAAATCTATCGCGAAGGCTATTTTTTTAATGGGTTTAAAATTGGCCGCGCCGGGCACTATCAACAATGGTTTAGTGCCCGCTTCAATCAGGTCGTGGGTATGGTTGCCTAATAATAACGCATTCCATTCGCCCGGTTCGTGTTCTCCTGAAATTATCAGATCAACGTTTTGTTTTATTGCTGCATTGGGCACAGTTTCATTAACTTTTCCGCTATCATTTAAATAGCCTACCGGCGGGTTGAAGGTTTCTGTATAATTATTTTGTTCCAGGTGTGCCTTCAGGCGTTTTAATTCGTCGATAGAGTCCTCCAATAATTCGTCACTTTCAAACTGCGGCCAAACAACCAAACCCGCCATTGGTGTCTCGGCCGGAATTGTGACAATATTGCAAAGAAAAACTCCCGCCTTAATTTGCCTGGCCAACTGGTAACCGTATTCAGCCGCGTGCCTTGCATTGGCCGAAAAATTCGTCGCGATCATTATTTTTTTCATGGTATACAAAGTTGCTTATGCCGGGGCACCGGGAGAATGACTTTCCTCACTATTTGAAATGTTTGCTATCATTATCGGGCCTGATTTTTGCAATGTTATTGTTACATGTTAGGAAAATTAAACGAAGCCCAAATTGAAGACCTGTTAATGAGTCTTCCTGTTGGTCGCATTGGCTGCCACGCGGAAGGAACTACTTACATTGTACCCGTAAACTATTTTTACGATGGTAAGGCTATTTACGCGCATTCGGGCAAAGGGATGAAAATTGACATGATGCGTATAAACCCCAAAGTTTGTTTCCAGGTAGATGCGATTGATGACCTGTTGAATTGGGAAAGTGTAATTGCCTGGGGGGAATTTGAAGAAATACTGAACCTGCAGGAGAAAACGCACGCTATGCAAAACATCATTAACCGCGTAATGCCACTTTTGAAGGGTAAAGACGCCCAACCATCGCATGGGTTTACCAACAATGCGAGCGATGTTGGCAATAATGTAGAGTTGATTTTGTATAAGATAACGCTAACCCAAAAAACCGGCAGATTTGAAAAGGAGCTTTAAACCTTAATTAGAGACCCCCGAATACCGGTGTACTTTACTCACAAAATGGTCAAGATCAAAAGGTTTTTCAATATGATCATCAGCACCGCATTCATCTTTAATTTTTTGCAGATCCATGTTGGCCGAAACAAGGATAACAGGTATATGTTTTAGGTCATCGTGCCCTTTTATGTAGGCACACATAGCCTGCCCACCTTCGCCTTTTAACTGCAGATCAAGCATCACCAGGCCAACCTCTTTTGAATGTAGTTTTCGCCTTGCCAACCCGGTATCCGCTAAGCTAATCACATTATAGCCTTCCACCTCCAGCAAAATGCACATCATTTCGGCAATTATAGGCTCGTCTTCAATTACAAGTACTTTTTTTCTCATAATTAAATACATGCAATTTAAGGGCCAAATTAAAACAATGTGGGCTGGTAATGGTTAACGGCAATTCCAGTGATTTCAACAGCCTGAGGTTTTGATAAAGTTATTTCAAATACCGGAGTTTCCTGGTAACGCGAGGCCACGACTATGGTTGTTTCGCCGGCGCAGTTTTCAAATAGTTCCTGCACCAGTTTAGGGTCGTTATTGTTTTTGGAGAGATGCGAAAGCAACAAATGACTCATGTACGGCGGCCGGTGCGCGATAAATAACTCCACCGCCTGTTTGTTGGACAGGTGGCCGTTCCCCCCGCGGATTCTGCGTTTTAAATGATAAGGATAGCCGCCGGCATCCAGCATAGCATCGTCATAATTGGCTTCAAGGAAGGCTGCATGGCATTGGCTGAAGTGACCGATAACCTGCCCGCAGGCTATGCCGATATCGGTAAATATGCCCACTGTAACACCCTGGCAGGTAACAATAAAACTATAAGGATCAGCAGCATCGTGCATTTTGGGAAAGGCGGTAATTTGCAGTTCGCCTATTTGAATGGGCTGAAAGGCGGCAAACGGAAAAACCAGGTTCTCATCCAACGTCAATCCGCCCTGCTGCAGGGTTGGGCGGGTTATATAAACCGGCAGCTGGTATTTTTTGGCCAGTACCGGTATACCACTGATGTGGTCGGAATGTTCATGGGATACAAAAATGGCTTTAACTTTGCGGATGTTTAACCCAAGCCGCAGCATCCGTTTTTCCGTTTCCCGGCACGATATCCCGGCATCAACCAATACAGCTTCGTGCCCGTTACCAATATAATAACAGTTGCCGTTACTCCCCGAATTTAATGACGCAATAAATAATGACATTGTACTGCAAAGTAACCGGATTTTAACGGTAAATTCATTTTAGACTGTGAAAAATAAACAGCTTTTGCTTGCTTGCTAATCTACCACAAAGAACACTAAGGAAAAAAGCGCAAAGAACTTAAAGAAAAAATGAATGTTTCGGACCTTCAAGTCCGTTTTAATTCTAATGGCACTGGATAAAATCGAACCTAAGTGTCCTCTGTGTTTTTCTCTTTGTGTACTTTGTGGTAAAAATTAACTCCCAAACCCTCGTAAAATCGTTGTAATCATTCTTCAATCGGTGAAATCCCCAAAAACAAAACTTATATTTAGCCCCATGGATTCACCGATAACTTTACCTGTACTTGATGTTGCCGAATTGCGCGTGCTGGGCTCGTTGATGGAGAAAAGCAAAACCACGCCCGATTATTACCCCATGACCATCAATAGCCTCACCGCCGCGTGTAACCAAAAAACATCGCGCAGGCCGGTAGTGCAGTACGACGAGGATACAGTTGCCCAGGCATTAAACACCCTTAAACGACGCGGACTTATCTCCACAGCCACAGGCGGGTCCATACGCGCCGTAAAATTTAAACACAACTTTGCCATTGTATTCCCGGTGTTACCATCGGATGTGGCTATAATTTGCCTGCTGATGCTACGCGGCCCCCAAACACCGGGCGAGCTTAATACCAACTCGGGCAGGTTGCACGAGTTTGATTCCATTGAAGAAGTTCAGGAAACGCTTGACAGGCTAAGCAGCCCCGAACTTCCTTTTTTAATGCAATTACCCCGCCGCCCCGGCCAAAAGGAAATGCGTTATGCCCATTTGCTGAGTGGCGTTCCGGATATTAACGACGAGGATTTTGATGATGCACCCGCAAAAAGCCACGGCGGCCTGGAAGCTCGCGTAGTTAAGCTGGAAACCGAACTGGCTGAGTTGCGTGAAGCTTTTGATAAATTGATGAAGGAACTGAGCTAATGCAAACCTAACGGTAAGTAATTTGTTTATCATGTAAACCAAAATTATTTACCATGAAAAAATTATTTGCTATTTGCGCAGTGGCGTTTGCCGCTTACGCCTTTCAAAGCTGCAGCGGCGCCAAAAAAGGCGGCGAAACGGCTGACAGCACCACAACCACTAAAGACTCAACAAGCAGTACTGTTTCCAGTACAACCGCAGCGGATAGTGCCGATGTTAAATTCGCCCACAAAGCCGCTATGGGTGGCTTAGCCGAAGTAGCATTAGGCAGGCTTGCACGGCAAAAAAGTACCGATCTGCAAATTCAAAATTTCGGCGATATGATGGTTACAGACCATGGTAAGGCAAACGACGAATTAAAGGGAATTGCGAAAGCCAAAAACATCGCGCTGCCCGATTCAGTAGATGCTGAACATCAGCAAAAAATGAATGATATTGCCGCATTGAGTGGTAAAGATTTTGATAAAGCTTATGTGGATGCCATGATTGACGGGCATAAAAGAACATTAACGCTGATGCAGGAAGAAGCAGCGAACGGAAAAGACCCCGATTTGAAGGCATTTGCGGCCAAAGTTGCGCCTACTGTTCAAATGCATTTAGATGCAATTAATAAAATTCATGATAGCCTAAAGTAAGAATGATGGTGTGTACAATCTTGTATCATCTTGTTCCGTTTTGTTAAACGTAAATTTAAAAACCCGCTTTATTTTTGTTCCGAGAGATTTTGTTACCAGAATATTTGGTGGGAACACAGATAGTAAGCGGGGCACAAATTTTTTACTTAGTGTTTATTCAGTATGCTCACCAGACAGGGTCCTCTTGCTGACAAAGAGGCCCTGTTTTTTTGTTGTGGCCCCGGGGGCCATTGATTGGTGGAATATTAATAAGGGAAATAAATACTTTCTTATTATTGTAACATCATATTCCTGTTCAAAATGAAAACACTGCACGATCTGCTGTTATTAGGCGACCCGCGCCTGTATGAAAACTGCGAACCTGTTTTACCTGAGGAGCTGCCCATGGTTACCGCCTGGGTTGCCGATTTGGATGATGTGATGAAACAAATTCGGCTTAAATATAATTTTGGCCGCGCCATTGCAGCACCGCAACTGGGTATAATGAAAAGGCTCATTTATATGAATATCGACAGGCCTGTCATTTTTATAAACCCCGAACTGGTAGACTTGAGCGATGAACTGTTTGAATTATGGGACGATTGCATGAGCTTCCCTAATTTATTGGTGAAAGTTAAACGTCATCAGTCATTAACCATAAAATACCTTGATGACCAATGGACGCCACAAATATGGAAAATGGAAGGTGATTTATCCGAATTGTTGCAGCACGAATACGATCATCTAAACGGCATACTTTGTACTATGCGGGCAATTGATGAAAAATCATTTAAGTGGCGACCCTGAGCAATGCGAATTTGTACGCTAAACGCCTTATCTTAGCGGCATCACCCGTTTATGAAAAAACTCTTATTCCTGCTGCTATTCCTCGCCGGCTGCCAGCCTTTATTTGCACAAGTGGAGTTGCTGCCTAAGTTTATCCAAAAAATGTATTTTAATAAAGATACCAGCAAGCGTAAAAGTTTTGTGTTGTTGCCGGTGTTAAGTTCGTCGCCCGAAACGGGGGTTGAATTGGGTGGTGCGGCGCTGCTTTCATTTTATACGGATACAACGGGGCACAATACCCGCGTTTCGGATGTGTATGGCTATGCAACCATTACCACAAAGGGGCAGCAACGGCTAAGTTTAACCTCCAACTATTGGTTGCCAAACAATACGTTTCATTACCTGGTAAACCTTGGTTTTATCAATTTCCCTTTCGATTTTTACGGTATTGGTAATAACACCCGCCTGGCCGATGCCGACCACGTAAGCGAAAGACGCTACCGCTTAAAATTTAATGGGGAAAAACGCTGGGGAAACACCATTTATGTAGGCTATGTGTTGGGTGCCTTCGATTACATTTACAGCGACAATAATGCCACCGGTATTTTCAATACGAGTAAACTGATTGAGAACAAGTATGGCGGCGCAGGCGTTTACGCAGGCCCAAGCTTTACGTTCGATAATCGCAACAATAACACCTATACTACACGCGGCCTTATTGTAAATGCTTATTTAAACATTATGCACGGCATTGTTTACAACAACGATTACAAGGGCGCATTTTTTAATATCGAGTACTCGCAGTTTTTTTTGTTGGACAAAAAATTGGTTTTAGGGCTTGATGTGCAGGAACAAAGCCTTATTGGCGGGGCATCGCCATTTTACCTGTTGCCGCAAATGGGCAGCGACGAAATGATGCGCGGCTACTACGGTGGCCGCTACCGCGACCGTAACTATATTGCCGGGCAAACCGAGCTGCGTTATCGCATTTGTAATAGTTTGGGCATAGTAGGTTTTGTGGGGACGGGAGAGGTATTCCACTCGGCATTTAGCCTGGCCGAACTTAAGCCTAACTACGGCGGCGGATTGCGTTACTTTTTTGATCTGCAAAAGGGCCTGAGTGTTCGTTTGGATTATGGTGTTGGCCAGAAACCTGCCGGTGAGCCGAGAGAAACCGGGATATATATTGGCTTGGGGCAATCTTTTTAAATGGTTCTTTAACCCTGCTGCCGCAAACGCGCACGGAGTTTTTAATTGCAAAGTTACAATCATAACATACTGCCGCTCCCAGTTTGGTTTTAATCTCTGTGTACTTTGCGCCTCCTTTGTGCTCTTAGTGGTTAATTTTACTCATTCAAAACGTTATAGCGCTTTTCAAAGGAATCACAACCTCTTTTTTCCATAATAAATATATCTTTACGGTTAAACCATGAACGCAAAAGGACGATTATTAGAATTAGACTGTTTACGAGGTATTGCTGTAATATTTGTTATTACTTTTCATTTCACACTTGGTGAACCCAATTTAAAACCATATTTCAGATTTGGTTGTACGGGCGTCGATTTGTTTTTTATGATAAGCGGCTTTGTGATCTTCCTTACCATTGAAAAAACAAAACATTGGAAAGATTTCCTGATTTCCCGGTTTTCGAGGTTATTTCCAGCTTACTGGACAGGGGTTACCCTAACAACACTGTTTATTTTGGGTTGGTCGGCCGCAATTAAATCGCACCATACTTTCCCCGATTTAACGGCATACCTGGTTAATTTAACCATGATACCATCGTACTTTAATGTACGATACATTGATGGCGTGTACTGGACTTTGCTGGTAGAGCTTCTATTTTACTTGTTGATGCTCGGTATATTCCTGGTAAAAAAACTAAACCAAATTGAATGGATTTGTTTTTTTACACTGATATTATGCCTTGTTAACGGGATACTTTTTAAAGCCCAATTAATCGGGGTACACGATTTTTTTAAACAATATTTACCGATACTCACGTTCTTCCCCTTGTTTGCTGCGGGGATAATGTTTTATAGAATAAAATTCCACAAAATAACTCTTTATCGCTGCCTGTTAATTGTGTTTTGTTTAGTAGTGCAGGTAGCATTGTTTGATGATACAGGTAAAGCGGGCGCCATGACCATGATGCAATACACCTTAATTGTTGCCGTTTATTTTGCGTTGTTCTTTTTATACACGTTTAATTGGCTGGGGTTTATAGTTAATAAGGTGACGCTTTTTTTAGGGAAGATATCGTACAGCCTGTATTTAATACATGATTATATAGCTTTTTTCATATTGATACCGCTGTTCACAAATACCAAACACTTTCATTTTAATTACCTGGTGGCCGACTTTCTGATCGTCCTGCCAATCATCATTATAATGGCAGCCTTAATTAACAGGTTTGTTGAGATACCGGCGATGCATTATTTACGCAAAAAATGGTCATCGCGTAAAGCGGAACCAGTTGCCAACGAACGCCGGGAGTTTTAGGACCGCGCCAAATATTCATCAGCACTCGGGCAGGCTAATAGGAATATGTATTGCCAATCCTCCGTCCGAAGTTTCTTTATACTTCGAGTTCATATCCAAGGCTGTTTGCCACATGGTTCTTACCACAGCATCTAAACTTACTTTGGCGTTATCAGGGTTGGTTTGCAGTGCCAGTTGCGATGCAGTTATGGCCTTTATGGCCCCCATTGTATTACGCTCAATACAGGGTACCTGAACCAAACCGCCAATGGGGTCGCAGGTCATGCCAAGGTGATGTTCCATGGCAATTTCGGCTGCCATTAGTACCTGGCGCTGGCTGCCCCCTAAACATTCGGTAAGCGCCGCCGCTGCCATAGCCGATGACACACCAATTTCGGCCTGGCAGCCACCCATAGCCGCCGAAATGGTGGCGCCTTTTTTAAATATACTCCCAATTTCGGACGCAGTTAACAAAAACTGGATAATCCGGGCATCGGTATAGCCATTGCAAAATACGATGTAATACTGCAAAACGGCGGGAATTACCCCCGCAGCTCCATTGGTTGGCGCGGTTACTACCCGGCCAAACGAGGCATTTTCTTCGTTAACAGCCAGCGCGAAACAACTCACCCAATCCAAAGTGTTTTGAAATCCGTTGCCCGTTTGGCGTATGGCTGTTACCCATTCATCAAAATTATGATATTTGTGATTGCCAATGAGCCGGCGATTAAGGCTGGCGGCTCTGCGTGCAACGTTTAAGCCGCCCGGCAACTGTCCGCCGGTATGGCAGCCACGGTACATGCAGTCTTTTAGTGCAGTAAAAATATTGAGCACCCCGGTTAGCGTTTCCTGCTCGCTGCGCCAGGCCAGCTCATTTTCCATTACCACCTCGGATATTTTTAAGCCCGTTTTTATGCACCAATGCAGCAGGTTGTTGGCTGTTTCTATCGGGAAGGGCAAATCAACTTCGGCCTTGTGCTGGCCATGGCCGCCTTCGCGCTCCACAAAGCCACCGCCTATGGAGTAGTAGGTTTCGGAAATGGCGATTTCGCTACTTAAAAACGCCTGGAAAGTAACCGCATTGGGGTGATAGGGGAGGCTTTCGTTGAATAAAAATAGCAGGTCGTCATTTATGGCAAAGTCAATCTCCTTTTCGCCCGCCAGCAGCAATTTGCCCGATGTACGGATTGCTTCTGTTTTTGGTGTAACCTTATCAACCTCAAAAGTAACCGGGTCATCGCCGCTAAGGCCCAATAATATAGCTATGTCTGTTCCGTGGCCCCTGCCGGTTTTGGCAAGCGAACCGTAAAGCAATATTTTTATCTGTACTACCAGTTGTAAGGCCTCCCTGTCTTCCAGCAATTGCACAAACTGCTGCGCTGCCCGCCAGGGGCCAAGCGTGTGCGAACTGGATGGGCCTATGCCTATCTTAAACATATCAAAAACCGAGATCTGTTCTTTTTGCATGGGGCAAACTTACAATAGTATTAGTATTTTTTATTTGTCATTTGAAAAATCAAAATACATTTAATATATTCAAAAAAAAATTAAACCAAATAAAACCTAATCAAAATGGATCAGTCACAGTTTGGGGGCCAGGCGCCTCCCCGCCCAAAAAATTGGCTTGTTGAGTCAATTCTGGTAACATTATTTTGCTGCTTGCCTTTCGGCATTGTAGGAATTATTAATTCTTCTTCAGTTAACAGCAAATATGACGCGGGAGATTATGCCGGTGCGTTATATTCGTCGCAACAGGCCGCCAAATGGACCAAAATTGGTTTTTGGGTAGGCATAGCTGTTATTGTACTTTATTGCATTTTGTTTTTCGGCCTCGGCATTGGTATGTTGTCGCACAGAAATAACTTTTAATGCCATTTAAAAAAAGCCTGTATTTTGCTGGAGTATTATTGGTTTTAGCTGTATTAGCAGTTATATATTACCGGTATAACCCTGCCGAATACAGGTTTTTCCCAAAATGTCCGTTTCATAGCCTTACCGGTTTAAACTGCCCCGGTTGTGGATCGCAACGGGCAATTTACAGCCTGTTACATGGGGATTTTTTTGCGGCGATTAACGATAACGTGCTATTGGTTATCAGTATCCCCTTTTTGCTGATCCATTTTTATTATAAAATAAAATCGGCTGTATTAAAAAAGGATCTTAGGTGGGATGTAATTTATCACCCATTAACACCTAAAATAATTTTTGCACTGGTGACAGTATTTTGGATATTCAGAAACATCCCGGTTTATCCCTTCAGTTATTTATCGCCGGGTCATTAAAATTAAACCGCTATCTGCCCAAGCCGTCCGCTATAACACCATTCATAACGGTTATATGGTTATAATCCCTTACCACGGTCTGCAAAAACTTCAAATCATTCATTTCCTCGGGTGGGGTTACCGCTAAAATCTCTTTCACCCGTGCGGCTGCATTTATAACTATTTCGGCATTATTGGTTTTAAAATAGCTCCGTATTACTTCCTGTATTAAGGCAACATCCCTATCCGTAAGCGCGTCTATATCTTTAAAAAAAGGCTGGTAAGTTCCAGACATTGAGAAAAGAGCGAGGTTGTCAATTTTTGTCCGCGGCTCAGTTTTAATAAGGGTGGTGCCGGCCACTATATCGCCAACCCGCTGTTGTTTTTCGGTAACAAGGGCGCAAATTAAACCACAGGCATTTGCCGACAGCGTAAAATCAACTATCCGGAATAACCAGCGCAACAGGTACTGGCTAAACGAGGGGCGCCCCCCGCCAAGGCTTATCACCTTTATTTTCATAATGCGTTTGCCTATGCTTTGGCCGTTCATTAAACTTTCGCACAGCAGGTCGTAAAAAACAAACAGGCAGGCATAAATAACGGCTATTGCACCAATGTATACGGCATTATCCCCTTTGCCACGTGTCATAACGAACAGAATAACCGCTAATAATAAAATAGCTATAAATAGTCCCATATCAATTAAACGCGCCAAAAAGCGGTCGGCAACACCGGCCAGTTCATAATCAATATCAATATTTTGCGATGTGGTTATTCGTACTGTTTGCATATAAACAAATATATAGTTCTACAACATATACTTTGGGTAAACTGAAGAAACAATTTTTATTGCTTGTTTTTTATTTTTAACACAGAGAAACGGAGTAGGCACGGAGTACACGGAGTTTTTTTATAGCAAAAAGTTCAATGGTTTTATCTCAGGCTATTCTCCATTCTCTGTGGGCTCCTCTGTTTCATTACAGTTAAATTTCAACCTTGCAAATGCATAAAGCTAAATATATCCGCTTTTTAGTTGAAACATAAAAAAATGTAATTATTTTAACGCAATAATTTTTATACCTTAAATGCGCGAGCCTCTATTTGTTAAACAAAACTCCGAAAAGTGGAAAAGCTTTGAAAGCGTGCCCACAAGCGACCCGGATGAGCTTGCCGACCGCTTTTTGCAGATAACCGATGATTTGGCGTATGCCAAAACTTTTTACCCCGACTCGAGAACTACGCAGTATTTAAATGGGATAGCGGCAACGCTGCATCAATCTATCTACAAAAACAAAACGGAAAAGAGCAACCGTTTTATCACCTTTTGGAAATATGAGCTGCCTTTGCTGTTTAAGACGTACGAACGGCAATTGCTTTACTCGTTTATTTTTTTTACGATATTTTGTGCTATAGGCGTACTGTCGGCCAAATATGATGAAAACTTTGTGCGCCTTATTTTGGGCGATGCTTATGTGGATACCACCAATGCCAATATTGCCAAAGGTGATCCGTTTGGGGTTTACAAACAATCGGGTGAGTTTCCTATGTTTTTCATGATTGCATCGAACAATATTTTTGTGGCCTTTTTAAACTTTGTGAGCGGCATCGTTTTTTCGGTGGGTACAGTTTATTACCTGTTGCGCAACTCGTTAATGCTGGGTACGTTCGAGTATTATTTTTTTAGCAAGGGGCTGGGTGCGCAATCTATTTTAGTAATTTGGATACATGGTACGCTTGAGATGTCGGCATTTATAATAGCCAGTGCTGCCGGTTTGGTTTTAGGCAATAGCCTGTTATTCCCCAAAACCTATAAGCGGCTTGTATCTGTAAAAAAAGGCGCCAAGGATGGTATGAAGATGACGGTTGGCCTTGTGCCCATTTTTTTAACCGCCGCATTTTTCGAAAGTTTTGTAACCCGCCATACGGAAATGCCGCTTTGGCTAAGCATCAGTATTTTAACCACATCCCTTACATTTATGGTTTGGTATGTAATTATTTACCCTAATATATTATCAAAAAGACAAAAACCTTATGGCAGCAAAAATTGAACTTTTAAAAATTCGCGATCTGGGCGAAGTAGTTACCGATACATTTATTTTCGTCCGCCAAAATTTTAAGGAGATGATTAAATGCTTCTTTATTTTCTGTGGATTTTTTCTGCTTGCCGGCGCATTGTTTGGCGCAATGCAGCAGGTAAAAATGCTTGGCACCCTAAACTACTTAAAAGCGGGCGCCCCGCCGCAATTATTTGACCCCGAACGTATTTTTGCAAACTTTGGCCTTGAGTATTTTCTGCAATTGTTTTTTTTGATGCTGGGCTATATTATGATCCAGGTTACCACGCTATCGTACATGGCCCTTTATAAAGAGAAGGGGAATATGCCCCCAACCACCGAAGAAGTATGGGGTTATATTAAATATTTTTATTTTAAATTGCTGGGTAGTGGTATCGTGATAGGACTTTTAGTTATTGTAGCCACCTTGCTTTGCATTTTGCCAGGTGTTTATTTGTATCCTATAATGGCGTTGGTATTTCCTATTATGGTGTATGAAAATACAAGCTTTGGGTATGCTTTTAACCGCAGTTTTAAACTGATAAAAGAAAATTGGTGGCTAACATTTGGCTGCATCGTAATTATGAGCATTATTGTGTCTATGGCCTCCATGATATTTTTGTTGCCGGCAATGGTAATCAATATTATTAACATGGTATTACACATAACCAAAGGCGAACAGGTGTCATTTACCTTAACCATAATTACCACGCTGGTAGAAAGCCTTGGGCATTTGTTTTATATGGTGCCTATTGTTACCATTAGCTTATGCTACTTTAATTTAACCGAAACCTTAGACGGCACGGGCTTAATAGGCCGCCTTGGGCAATTAGGTAACGCCGCTCCCGAAAACAATGCACCTGCCGAAGAAGAGGAATATTAAAATGCTACGCTGTTTGTATCTTTTCTTTTTTATTGCAGCTATAAATTGCGGTATTTGCTTTGCGGCCAAAACCGTAATAGTAAAGCCTGTTGTGGCAAAACATGTTACGGTAAAACCTAAAACGCCTCCGGCGGTATTAAAGGCCGATAGTTCGTTTATTAATAAACGCGGGTTTAACAAGGCTGATTTACAAGCGTACGGTAAACAGCCTGGATTTAGCTATAAGGAAAGGAACGATGCCCGCTCGTGGTGGACAAGATTTTGGCGCTGGTTTTGGCATGGCCTGGTGGCCTGGTTTTTAGGTTTGTTCCATTTCGACAAGTTTAAAGGCGCAGCCAGTTATTTGGCATTGTTTTTTAAGTTAGTACAATACCTTATCATATTGGTAGGCGTTGCCGCGCTGGTATTTTTAATACTGAAGATAATGGGCATTGATATGTTCTACATATTCAGGCGCAAGCCTCAAGTTGCGGACCTGGCCTATGATGAGCAGTTAGAAAACATTCACGAAATAAATTTTGATACGGAAATAGAGAAAGCCGTTGCAAGCCATAATTATCGGCTGGCAGTAAGGCTGCTTTATTTAAAAAGCCTTAAACAATTAAGCGATGCAGCATTAATAGCCTGGCAACCCGAAAAAACAAACACTGCCTATATTAATGAATTAACCGATGTGCAGCAACGCAGCAGCTTTAAACGGTTAACTCACCAGTTTGAATACGTTTGGTACGGTGGCTTTTTGATTGATGCGGAGGTTTTTGGCCGGATAAACGGAATGTTTCAGGATTTTAAAACGGCAATAGTATGAAAGACTTTAAGATATATCTTTACCTGGCTTTCGCGTTGTTAACCGTATACCTTGTGGCCGAATACAATAAGCCCACCCCCATTAATTGGGCCCCCACTTTATATTATAGAGACAAAGTTCCGTTTGGTACGTATGTTGTTTATCACCAGTTAAACCACATTTTTCCCGGTGCAAATGTGATAAAGACCAATACCTCTATTTATAAAGCATTAAGCGACACCGCCGAAACCCAGGGCAATTATTTGATAATAGCCGATGCGATAAAAATAAATAAGGCCGATTACGATCAGTTGGTTAAATATATGGCGGCGGGCAATTCGGTTTTTATGGCCAGCTTTAATTATGATGGTTTTTTGGCCGATACTTTAAAATTATCGGTAAGTTTTGAGTCGGCCAAAGGTAACAGCAAGCTTAATTTTACCAGCAGGGCATTAACCCGAAGTGGCGGATATACCTTTAAAAAAGATATCAGCAATCAATACTTCGACAGTTTTGATACGGCAAAAGCTGTTGTTATTTGTAAAAACAACTATAATCATAGCTCGTATTTAAGCTTTAAGTTCGGAAAAGGAAATTTATATGTGTCCACTAATCCCGAGCTTTTTACAAACTATAGTCTGCTAACTCCGCAAGGTGCCGATTACGCCGAAAAAGCCCTGTCTTACTTGCCAATAACGCAAAATGTTTATTGGGACGAACATCAGAATGGCGATATTGCCGGCGATGAATCTCTATTCCGGGTGTTTTTCACCAGCCCGGCTTTGCAGTGGGCTTATTATTTGAGTTTGGCAGGTATATTAATTTTTGTTTTGTTCGAAGTAAAACGCAGGCAACGCATCATTCCGGTAATTGAACCACTTGCAAACTCCACACTGGAGTTTGTGACCGTTGTGGGGCAGGTTTACTATGAAAAGCGCGACAACGCCAATATCACCCACAAAAAAATAACTTACTTTTTGGAATATCTGCGAGAAAACTTTCAGCTAAAAACAAGCACCCTTGATACAGAGTTTGTGGAACGGTTAACCGCAAAAACAGGCATCAGTGCCGAGTTTGCAACCGAATTGGTTAACGCCCTGAAATTATACAACGGGCAAACATACATTGCGGATAAGGAACTTATACACTTAAACCATTTAATTGAACAATTTTACATCAAATCGAGATAACGATGGAAGACGAAATATTTGAACAACGAACCAATATGAGCGGCTTGAATAGCGCCGTTGAAAAGATAAAAGCCAGCCTGGCGCAAATAATTGTGGGTCAGCAAGACAGTATTGATTTGCTGATTGCCGGTATCCTGGCCGATGGTCACATCCTTATTGAAGGAGTGCCCGGCGTGGCCAAAACCTTAACAGCCAAACTCATCGCTAAATCAATTAACTCACAATACTCGCGCATACAATTTACGCCTGATCTGATGCCTTCTGACATTTTGGGCACCTCGGTATTTAACCCCAAAACTGCGGATTTTGAGTTTAAACAGGGACCCATTTTCGGTAATATCATTTTGATTGATGAAATTAACCGGGCGCCGGCTAAAACACAATCGGCATTGTTCGAGGTTATGGAAGAACGGCAGGTAACCATCGACGGGCAAACCTATAAGATGCAGGAGCCGTTTACCGTTTTAGCTACCCAAAACCCGGTTGAGCATGAAGGCACCTACCGCCTGCCCGAAGCACAACTGGACCGGTTTTTATTTAAGATAGAAATAAAATACCCATCGCTTCAGGAAGAAATTGCCATATTAACTCAACAGCATCAGCACAACACGGTTAACCAGCTGGCAGGAGTTGAGTCGGTGCTGTCTGGCGATGAAGTAGTAGCACTGCGCAACCAGGTGCTGAGCCTGCATGTGGAAGATAAACTGCTGGCGTACGTAGCTACTATCATTCACGAAAGCCGCAACAATAAATCGTTGTACCTGGGTGGATCGCCCCGGGCATCCCTGGCCATTGTAAAAGCAGCAAAAGCCATAGCCGCCATTCGCGGGCGCGATTTTGTTACGCCCGATGATATTATATATGTAGCCGCACCGGTGTTAAGGCACCGTATTATGCTTACGCCTGATAAAGAGATGGAAGGCATTACGCCCGATGAGGTTATAGCGCAGATTATTCAGAAAATTGAAGTACCGCGTTAAATTCATAGTTGATGGTTCATAGTTCATGGCAGGAAGACGATAGTCAACTGTAAAACGATGGCCCAATGCAAATGGCTTCCCCGGAAGGTGGCTCCAATTCTGTTCATATTTTAATTATCCTACTGTAAAAGGAAAAAGTGAAGAAGACGATAGCATTATTTTATAAAAACCTGTTTTTAACCAACCGGCTATTTACCGCACTGGGTGTTTGCGTGGTGCTGTTTGTGCTCGCCTTCTTTTTTCAGTGGTTGGGCGTAATACCCGAACTGACGTTTTATGCCCTGGCCATGCTGGTTTTTATTGATATTTTAATGTTATATCGTACTGCCGATGGCGTATTTTCCAGGCGGCATGCCCCCGAGCGCTTAAGCAACAGTGATGATAACGATTTAGGCGTTTACATCGAAAACCGGTACACTTTTAAAATAAACGTTGGTATTATTGACGAAATTCCCTTTCAGTTTCAAAAACGTGATGTTTGGTTTAAAACGGTTTTAACGCCCGGTCAGCGTAAGCAAATTAACTATGTATTGCGCCCTACCAAACGCGGCGAATATGCGTTTGGATTGATCAGGGTATTTGTGAAATCGCCAATCGGTATGGTGAGGCGGCGGTATAATTTCGGCCCGGCCGAGACGCTTCCGGTTTATCCCTCGTTTTTGCAAATGCGCAAATACGAGCTGATGGCCATCTCCAATCACTTAACTGATATCGGCATCAAACAAATACGCCGGCTTGGGCACAGTTTAGAATTTGAACAGGTAAAAAACTATGTGCAAGGCGATGATTATCGTACCATTAACTGGAAAGCTACCGCCCGCCGGGGTGATTTGATGACCAACACTTATACCGACGAAAAATCGCAGCATGTTTATTGTGTGATAGAGAAATCAAGGGCGATGAAAATGCCTTTTGACGGGTTAAGCTTGCTGGATTACGCCATTAATGCCAGCCTGGTACTATCAAACGTAGCCCTGTTAAAAGAAGATAAGGCAGGCCTGATTACTATTGCCGAAAAAATTGGCGCCATTGTACCCGCCGACCGCCGCGCTACCCAAATAAACAAAATACTGGAAGTGTTGTACCGCGAAAAAACTGCGTATCGCGAAACCAACATGGAACTTTTGTATACCACCATACGCAGTGTAATTAAACAGCGCAGTTTGGTGGTATTTTTTACCAATTATGAAAGTTTCTCGTCAATGGAGCGGCAGCTGCCTTTTTTAAAGCGGATAGCTAAATTTCACCTCCTGCTGGTTGTGTTTTTTGAAAACACCGAACTCAAAAAGCTAAACGAAAGCCCAGCTGCTGATGTAGAGGGCATTTATATTAAAACCATTGCCGACAAATTTGCTTACGATAAAAAACGTATAGTAAAAGAATTGGCCAAGCATAACATACAATCTATTTTAAGCGCGCCGCAAAATTTAACCATTAACACCATTAACCGCTATTTGGAATTGAAAGCGAGACAACGGATTTGAAGAGCCTGCGCAGGCAATCTTTCGCATGATTTTTAGTTTTTGAAATTCAAAATCGTGGAACTCCAATATGCACAATCCGTTAACCAACCTAATCATTAGAGGTGTAACGCTTTTGTTACAATTGTTCCCAAATTAGTACAACTTCATTTTTTAAATATAAATTTATCCCGCAATAGCGGTACACCAATTACGCTTAGTAAAAAACCAATTATATCTACAAAGCCGGGCTGTTATTCAGTCAAATTTGTTTAATTAATTATAACCAAACCCTACAATGAGTACTTTATTTAACCGTGAACAATGAATAATTACTTTATGTCCGGCGAAATTAAAAATGAGGGGCATAGTTATTGCAGTGAAATGGGGTATAAGGTGGTGAATTGAAAACTGCTCTCTATTATTTATTTAGTTATGAATGAGTCATTTAAAAACAGAATCGAATTATTAGCTTTCTTTTTGTTGGTTTTTATTTTCAACGCATTAGACGGTCATTTATCCATAATAGCACTAAATGCAATTTGTTTGCCCATGATAGCTATCGTGGCTTTCCCAATATTAATTGAGAAATACACCCTTTGGTCGATGAAAAGAAAGATGGAGATTGAAGAATAAAGTAGGGGAATAATACCCCCCGGTAATTAAATCAGGTCGATTTCGGGAAAACTATCCCCGCAGCACTCAGGTTTCTAACTATTTTTTCCATCAGCGCAATTTTAATATTCAAATAATCGGCAGGTACCAGCCAAACATTTACGGTGATGCGTAAACTGTCTACCTCCATCCCGGTAAGGCCAACCCTTATAGGCGAATCAGTCAAAATCCCTTCGGTTGAATCAATAGCATTCTGGATAATTTGTTTGGCGATATCAATATCAGTACCATAACCCAACTTTACTTCAAAATCCAAGCGGCGTTTTTCTTCGCGACTCAGGTTGGTAATTACCTCGTTAAACAGTTTTCCGTTAGGGATAATAATGGTTTTATTATCCACTGTTAATAATACAGTATAAAATATAAGGATAGACGTTACCTTGCCCTCCTGCCCCTGCGCAATAACGCTGTCGCCAATTTCAAAAGGTTTTAATAACAAAATTAAAACCCCTCCTGCAAAGTTTTGAAATGTACCGGATAAGGATAGACCCACGGCCACACTAAATGCACCGATAATGGTGGTAAACATGGTAAGCTGTAAGCCCAGGATATCAATCACCAGCATAACGAGCATAACATACAATGCCGGTATAGAAAGACTGAAAATAAATGGCTGTATAGAAGAATTGACCTGCCCTTTGAGCATTACCTTGCGCAGGCGTGAGCGCAATATCTTAATAATCCAGACGCCGATAAAAAATACGGCGAGTGCCGTAATTACCCTAACCCCGCTATTGAGTAGCCAAATATAGGCCTCGTTATAAAACTTCGCTGATGACATAAGCGCCACGAAGTTAGCAATTATATTTATTTACCATAAATGGCTATGAATAACTCGGGGCCTTTAAAAAGCACCCAGTCTACTATGTTACTTTGCAATTGCCTTGCTTTTTGTGTTAAATTTTTCATGGTACCCTCCTTATTTCAAATGTTGTGCCTAATAAGCGGCCAGCATTTATTAATACAAAAATAAGCACAATTGTAACCCAAAAAATACTTAATCAATCATTTGATTAATAGATGACCGTCCCTTTACCCCTAAATGACAATGCCCAATGTGTATAAAAACAAAACCCTTGTCTGATAAAACAGACAGCAGCCCCCCAGCCCCCTAAAGGGGGAGCAAAAGCGATAGGGGTATAAAAGCAAAAAGTCCTCAGCTTTTCGCTTTGGACTTTTTGCTTTGAGCTTTCCGCTCAACTATATGCTTTTGCTCCCCCTTTAGGGGGCTGGGGGGTATTACATCATGCCGCCCATACCGCCACCGCCATGCATTGGCGGACCTGCTTGTGCATCTTCCGGATCATCGGCCAATACACACTCGGTAGTTAATAACATGGCTGCAATTGAAGCTGCGTTTTCTAAAGCTACACGACCTACTTTTGTAGGATCGATAACACCAGCACCGATTAAGTTTTCATACTTGTCGGTACGTGCGTTGTAACCAAAGTCGCCTTTGCCTTCTTTTACTTTTTGCACTACGATAGAACCTTCGATACCTGCGTTTTCGCAGATCTGACGTAAAGGCTCTTCGATAGCACGACGGATGATCTGGATACCAGTATTTTCGTCGTCGTTATCGCCTCTTAAGTCAACCAACGCTTCAACAGCGCGGATGAAGGCAACACCACCACCTGCAACAATACCTTCTTCAACAGCCGCACGGGTTGCATGTAAAGCATCGTCAACACGGTCTTTCTTTTCTTTCATTTCAACTTCCGAAGCTGCACCGATATATAACACAGCAACACCGCCTGATAATTTGGCTAAACGTTCCTGTAATTTTTCTTTATCGTAATCAGAAGTGGTAGTTTCAATTTGTGCGCGGATTTCACCAACACGGCCTTTAATGGTTTCAGGATCGCCGTTACCGTTAATGATAGTTGTGTTGTCTTTATCGATAGTGATTTTTTCGGCCTGGCCTAACATTGAAAGGTCAGCGCTTTCTAATTTGTAACCTCTTTCTTCAGAAATTACAGTTCCACCGGTTAATACAGCAATATCTTCCAGCATTGCTTTACGGCGGTCGCCAAAGCCAGGGGCTTTAACGGCAGCAACTTTCAGCGAGCCACGGATTTTGTTAACCACCAATGTAGCTAATGCTTCGCCATCAAGGTCTTCGGCAATAATTAACAATGGTTTACCAGTTTGAACTTGTTTCTCAAGGATAGGAAGCAATTCCTTCATCGAAGAGATTTTTTTGTCGTAGATCAAAATGAAAGGGTTTTCTAATTCCACTTCCATTTTATCAGTGTTGGTTACAAAGTAAGGAGATAAGTAACCACGGTCAAACTGCATACCTTCAACAGTTTTAACTTCGGTTTCGGTGCCTTTTGCTTCTTCAACAGTGATCACGCCTGATGTACCCACTTTTTTCATTGCATCAGCAATCATTTCGCCAATTAACTCATCGTTGTTAGCCGAGATAGATGCAACTTGTTTTATTTTGCTGAAATCATCGCCAACATCTTGTTTTTGTGATTTCAGGTTTTCAACAACAACTTTAACAGCTTTGTCGATACCGCGTTTCAAATCCATTGGATTTGCACCTGCAGCTACGTTTTTAATGCCGGCAGTAACAATTGCCTGTGCTAAAACGGTAGCAGTAGTAGTACCGTCACCTGCAATATCGGCAGTTTTTGATGCTACTTCTTTTAACATCTGGGCGCCCATGTTTTCAATAGGGTCCTTCAGTTCAATTTCTTTTGCTACAGTAACACCATCCTTAGTGATAGCCGGTGAACCGAATTTTTTATCAATAATTACGTGACGGCCTTTTGGACCTAACGTTACTTTAACTGCGTTAGCTAAAATATCAACACCTCTTTTTAAGGCGTCGCGTGCTTCAACATTGTATTTAACTTGTTTTGCCATTGTCTTTTTTTGTTTTGTGTAGTTGTAAAAGTTGTAGTTGTTGTAAGGGTTGTAGATTTTGTAGGTGGGTTAATCGGTCTTTTCAATTTAACCTTTTTAACCGCTACAACATTTATAACCGTTAACTCCCTTACAGAACTGCGTAAATATCAGATTCGCGCATAATTAAGTATTCTTTTCCTTCGTAGGTGATTTCGGTACCGGCATATTTACCGTATAAAACCTGATCGCCAACTTTAACAGTTAAAGGCTCATCAACCTTACCGTTTCCAACTGCTACAATTGTTCCTTTTTGTGGTTTTTCCTGCGCTGTCTCAGGAATGTAGATACCCGACGCGGTCCTTGTTTCGGCAGGGGCAGCTTCCACTACCACCCTATCGCCGATAGGTTTAATGTTAAGTGACATAGTTATACTAATAATTTAATTTTTATAAAAAATTTAAGTTCTGCTGGCAGTGGCTCATCAATTATGCCAAGCGGGTGCAAATATAAAAAATTGGCACATAACCTGTTCAATTGTCACTTTTGGGTAAATGAGGCTGTTGGTTGTTAATAATAACTTAATGTGGTGGTGTCAGGATGTCAGTAAGGGGTGGGTAGATGAAGGGGCATTTTGAATGAGATTAACAATTAATGAAGGGGTTATCGATTTACCAGCCCTGAAGGGGCGGGATCTGTTAGCGACGGGTAACGCCCGTCGGCCAATATGCAGCGGGTGATTACAATTTCAACACAATCCGCCCGGTTGCTTTGTTACGACGGGCGTTACCCGTCGCTGACAGATTGCACCCTTTCAGGGCTTGTTCCATCACATTCTCCGGCACAAATGAATTCTCAATCATTTTTGCATTTTTAATTTCGCAACGCTTACTTTTAACCATGATAAAAATCAGCCTCGTACAATTTACCCCTCATTTTTGCGCTCCGGATGATAATCTGAAACTAATCGCCTCTTTGCTACAGGGAACGGAAACAGATATTATTGTGCTGCCCGAACTATGTACCACCGGCTATTCGTTTTTAACCATGGAAGAAGCCCAGGGCGCGGCCGAGGGCCCTGACGAAAAGAGTACCCGCTTTTTTAAACAGCTTGCCCACCAACACCAGGCCATGGTAATTGCCGGGTTTGTAGAGAAACACGAAGAAAAGGTATACAATGCGGCGTTGGTAGCCCTGCCCAACGGCGAAGTAAAAGTGTACCGCAAAACGCATTTATTTTTTCGCGAAAAGCTCTGTTTTAACGAAGGTAATTCCGGTTTCTTTGTAGTGCCACACCCTTTAAAAGACTGCAACGTTGGCATAATGGTTTGTAACGACTGGCGTTACCCCGAGGCTGCCCGGAGCCTGGCATTGCTGGGAGCTGATATCATAGCATGTCCGTCAAACCTGGTAACAGATGTTTGGCGCATAGGCATGCCCGCACGGGCACTGGAAAATAAGGTGTTTGTAGCAGTAGCCAACCGCTGCGGCACTGAAACCCGCGAGATGGAGGACGGCGGTACCCAAACACTCACCTTTACCGGCGGCTCGGTATTGTATAAGTTTACCGGCGAGCCCATAGAGCAGGCTGATAAAACGGAACAACGTGTAATTACACTTGAAATTGATCCATTGCTTACCCGTGATAAATATTTTACCCAATACAACGATTTGTTAAACGATAGAAGACCGGAATTTTATTTGACATAAAAAGTAATGTCATGCCGTCCGCCAGTCGGCGGATCGGCACATCACTTAGCTATTCACCGCATACCTGTCGGTTCTGTTAGGCAAAACGTACACCTGTTTAATACATACCTACATGTGGGGTGCTGATCCGCCAACTGGCGGACAGCATGACATCCGTTCTTCTCCGCGGTACTTTCCCGTCTTTCCGGACTTTCCCGACTAAAACCCTATCTTTGCCCCTCAATTATGATGGATTACCAGGTTTATACCTTGCCAAACGGTATCAGGATACTTTTTAAACACGCGGCCTCAACTATTACGCATAGCTGTTTTATAGTTAATGCCGGCTCGCGCGATGAAACAGAAAATCAAATTGGCCTGGCTCATTTTATTGAACATTTACTTTTTAAAGAAACCGAACGCCGCAATACCAACCAAATACTTAACCGGTTGGAACTGGTTGGAGCCGATTTAAACGCATACACCACTAAAGAATATACCTGCATACATGCCTCCCTGTTAAACCAGCATCTGGAGCGAACCATTGATTTGTTTGAAGATATTTTGTTTCATTCCACTTTCCCCGAAGACGAACAGGAAAAGGAGCGGGGGGTGATATTAGATGAAATAGCCTCATATCTGGATCAGCCCGAAGAAGCGATACAGGATGATTTTGAAAGCCTGTTGTTTAAAGAACATCCCATAGGCAACAATATATTAGGCACAGCCGAAACGGTGTCTAAATTAAATAGTGCCGATATCAAGGCTTTTATGGCCGCCAATAATAACACGCACGAAATGGTTTTTGCCGTTTTTGGCGATTATGATTTTAAAAAAGTAATTAAGCTATCCGAAAAATACTTTGGCGACATTGCGGAAAACAGTTCAAAAAAACACCGGATAACCCCGCTAAAAAATGCGTTTGGTCACCACGTTTTTGCGAAGCCTATTTCGCAAACGCATTGTATTATTGGTAACCAGGCATACTCTTCATCCCATCAGCATAAAACCGGGTTGTTATTATTAAATAACCTGTTGGGGGGTATGGGGATGAGCAGCAGGTTGAACCTGGAGATAAGGGAAAAGTATGGCATTGCCTACACCATCGAATCCAACTATACGGCGCTAACCGATACCGGTATTTTTTCTATTTATTTTGGTACTGATAGCGAAAAAACCGAAAAGGCAACCAAGCTGGTTTACAGAGAATTAAGAAAGTTGCGCGACCAAAAATTAGGCACGCTGCAAATGCATCAAACCAAGCAAAAATTTATCGGTCAGATAGCTTTAGCGGAGGAAAGCCGTATGGGTTTAATTATTTCGATGGCCAAAAGTTTGATTGATTTTAATGCGATTGATACCCTGCAACAGGTCTTTGACAAAATAAATGCGGTAACAGCCGAAGATTTGCTGGAAATAAGCAATGAAATATTCGATATTGACAGCATGGTTACACTGTTATTTGAGCCTAAACAATAAATATTTTATTTTTGCACCATGAAATTTCCTATCGTAGCTTATGGCGACCCGGTTTTAAGGCGAAAAGCAACGGCTATTGAGCCGGATGAATATCCGCATATAAAAGCCCTGGTTGAAAACATGTTCGAAACCATGTATGGCGCTCATGGCGTGGGTTTGGCCGCGCCGCAGGTTGGTTTATCCATGCGTTTATTTGTGATAGACGCCGGTACCTTTGCGGAAGACGAACCAAGCCTGAAGGATTTTAAAAAGGCATTTATTAACGCGAAAATTTTAGAAGAAAGCGGTGAAGAGTGGCCGTTTAATGAAGGCTGCCTGAGCATTCCCGATATACGCGAGGATGTATACCGTAAAAAAACGTTAAAAATATCCTATTACGACGAGAACTGGAAACACTACGAAGAAACATACGATGGCATGGCAGCACGTATCATTCAGCACGAATACGACCATATTGAAGGCAAGCTGTTTACTGATAAACTAAGCCCGCTGCGTCGTCGCCTTATTGAGAAGAAGTTAAATGATATATCGAAAGGCGTAGTGGATGTTGATTATAAAATGAAATTTCCTGCCGTTAAGAAAGGACGGTAGGGGAAGAGGCAAGATTGTAAGAGCCAAGAATACCTATAAACAAGAAACAAGACTGTAAGAGTCAAGAATCAAGAAGTGCCTATAAGCAAGAAACAAGACTGTAAGAGTCAAGAATCAAGAAGGGCCGGTAAATAAGCATTTCCTAATGGATGTCTTATTCACCGGCCCTTTTTGGCTATTAAATCTCCTGACTCTAACGGTCTTGTTTCTCTTCAGCCTAATTACTATTCGTCACCCCTCTGCTCTTATCCCCTTCCGAAATCTCTTTTATCAGTGCACCCCAGTTGAATGGGTTTAGCAATGGGTTAACGGTTGAATGGGCATTAACAACGCTGTTATGGAAATCCTGGAAATTATAAATTTCAGGGCCATCCCGGGGCAGCGTACGGGCCATTGCAGCCAACGCCGAGCGGTTTACATTTTTGCGGGCAATTTCCAGATCATCATCCGCTATTTTCATCGAAATAAAATCTTTCCTGAATTCTTCGGTAGTTGCCCACGGAAAAACGTGAAAAACAGGCAGGTTAATAATCTGCGGCTTGAGCGCAACACGCAAAGTGTAGCTTTTACTCGGGATGTTTGCCGGGATAATAACTGTTACCGGTGCATAACCAACCGAAGTAAAACGTATGGTATCCTGCTCGTGCGCCACGAACGAAAAATACCCTTCGTAGTTGGTCAGATTAACCTGGTTTTGCCACGATGTATTGGTGATACTAACATATGGCACAATAACCTTAGCGCTATCTGCATTATGCACCACGCCCGAAAACTGCACTATCGGGCGCTCCTTGATTTGAGCCAGGGCGCCTGTTGCAGCAAATAGAAATAGAAGGCCAATTAACTTCTTCATGTACTAACCGGCTGGTTGTTTATTTTAAAAATGGATACTAATGTACCGAATTAATTATACAAAAATAATGTAAGCGCTCAATACCGGCTGCTATTTAACAAACGTTAACATTACCTGAGGTTTTCGGGTAATACCGCATTCGGGTCGTCAATGTCTGTTAGGTTGAGCGCCTCAACAGCGGTAATTTCTGGCACCGCCTTTTTTATAGCCTCTTCAATACCTGCTTTAAGGGTCATGATGCTCATCGGGCACGACCCGCAGGCACCAAGCATTTTAAGCTTAACTACCTTATCCGGAGTAATCTCCTCAATCGAAACATTTCCGCCATCGGTCAGCAAATAGGGCCTTATGGTGTCCAATGCTGCTTCCACCTGGTCTAATAAACTCATTTGTACCAAATTATATTATAAAAAGTAAAGTTATTAAATATTTACAATTTTTTTATCCAAAAATTTAGCCATCCTCGTTTCAGCAAATTGGCTAATTACCATGTGTTTCTATGCAACACCAAACCGCTATCTTTCAGGCTACCAACAAACGTCCTCCATTAGGGGGCGAAAGATTTGCATGTCCCTGCCGCACATTTTGCAGGTAGAAGAACACGCTATCGGACCATGTTCCATAGGAACATTTTGTGCTTAAGCCACGGATTGGGTTGCTGCTGCTTTAGCGTTGCTGATTGCTATTTGCTGCGCTACTTTTTTTGCCATTTCAATAAATGCACCGGCCATAATACCGCCATCATCCATCACAATTGGCTTGCCGGCATCTCCCGAATCGCTGATGCTTTTTACCAATGGTATTTCGCCTAAAAAGGGCACCTGCAGTTGTGCGGCCAGTTGTTTGCCTCCGCCTTGTCCAAAAATATAATATTTATTTTCGGGCAGTTCGGCAGGAGTAAAGTACGACATATTTTCAACAATACCCAATATAGGCACATTAATAGCATCCATCATAAACATGCCAATCCCCTTCCGGGCATCGGCCAATGCAACATTTTGCGGAGTGGTAACAATAACCGCGCCCGTTACCGGGAAGGTTTGCGTAATGGTAATATGTATATCGCCGGTGCCCGGTGGCAAGTCAACTATCAGGTAATCCAGCTCGCCCCAGTCGGCATCGTTAAACAACTGTTTTACTGCTGTCGAAACCATTGGTCCGCGCCATGGCACAGGCTGGTTAGGGTCGGTAAAAAAGCCTATCGACAATAACTTAACGCCATATTTTTCAATAGGTTCAATGCGGGTTTTACCATCAACCTGGCCGGCTTTTGGCCGCGCATTTTCCAGGCCAAACATAATAGGGATAGAAGGGCCGTAAATATCCGCATCTATCAGGCCAACCTTTGCTCCGGTTTTTGCCAAACCCAAAGCCAGGTTTACCGCAACGGTTGATTTACCCACGCCGCCCTTACCCGATGCCACTGCAATAATATTTTTAACACCGGGAACGCCGGTGTTTTTTTGCGAGGTAACCCGCGAAGTCATGTTAATATGTATGTCTGCTTCCTTGCTGATAAAGTGAAGGATAGCATTGCGGCAGGCATTTTCAATCATTGCCTTTAGCGGACAGGCGGGCGTAGTCAATATCACCGAAAAACTTACCCGATTGCCTTGTATATCAATGTCCTGTATCATGTTTAACGTCACCAGGTCTTTTTTCAGATCCGGTTCTTCCACATGGCCCAGGGCCTGTAAAACTTGTTCTTTGGTAATTTGCATAATTAATACAAAATTACTAAAACGGGGCGAAGTACTGTCATGGTAATGATAAATTGGGGGGGAGAGGTTAGTGGTTGGAGGTTAGAGATTAGTCTTGAAAATCGAAAAAAGGAATTAGAGGTCAGTGATTGGTTTAGAGCTTGGCGGTAAGAGGCCTTTTTTTCAAACTAATCTTCGGCCTCTAACCTCTAATCACTATCTTTAATCAATGATTAAAAACCGCCCTATTCACTTCTGTATTAGCACAATGACGGTTATTGCTTTTGTAGCTTTATCGTGCAGCAAAACCAACACCCTTGTAGTTGTGGAGAAAACGTTGAACCTGGCTAATAAACAGGACGTAATTAGCCGGTTACGATTTGGTGGCAATATAAAAATTGCCTGCGAGGGCACCAGTTTAACCTATGGCGAAGATATTGGCGGCACTGATACCGTAACCTCATACCTTCTGCATGCGCCAACGCAGGCAATATATCAATACCCAACTACCATGATAAAGGATTTAAATAATCCGAGCATAACCCTATCATTAAGAGGCTATCCCGGCGACAGAACCACCGAAGGCATAAGCCGCTGGAAAGACAGTACAACAGCTGATATTTGCATTATAGAATACGGTACTAATGATGCTTATAATTTCGCCGCCTATTCATCGGGCAAAGTGCCGTTAGCTGCCTATAAAGCCCAGTTGCGGATATTGGTTGAGCGTAGGGTAAACCAGGGCGCCTGGGTAATTGTATGCCTGCCGCCGCTGTTGCAAAGCCACGACGGCACCTTAAATGCCTATCGCACTGCCGCAAAGCAAGTTGCCAAAGATTTTTATGCGACGGTGTTTGATGTGGAAGAAAGTATAAAAAATGTGCCCGCCCCTTACAGCGATGCCGTACACCTTAATGCGCGCGCATACCAAAAGTGGGGAAATGATATGGCGGGCCTGATACAGAGGATGGAGGGAGATTAGTGGTGAGAGGTTAGAGATTGGGGGTAATTGCCTTTTCTCACTAAAAACACAGCTAATCTCTAATCTCCAACCTCTAATCTCTTTTTCCCAACTTAATTCTTCTGCCCACAAAACATTTCCGCATTTTTGCGTTTATTGTTGATGTGTACATAACCAAAACCCCCGATGTCCGTTTTTAACTATAAACAGCGCAATAACATTACACTGTTCGGTATCATTATACTGGGCTGTTTTTTGTTATATGCCCTAAGCGGATTGTTTAGTTCTATTCTCGGTGCTATTGTGCTATTCACTATTTTCAGGTCGGTTTACTTGAATTTTGTCGAAAAAAAGAAGTGGAATAAATCATTGGTTGCCATGATGATTATTGTGATTTCGCTGGTTTTAATTATTATCCCGTTAATGTCGGTAAGTATTATGGTGGTTAACAAACTATCGGGGATTAACCGCCATTCGTTAAACATACAATTATGGATTGCCCGTATTGACGATTACGCCGGGTATAATTTTAAGCAGCCGCGCATTGCCGAAAACACCCTTCAAAAACTTGGCGCCTACGCAACAGAACTTTTCCCATCAATTTTAGGCAGCGCAGCCAATATAATAATTACCCTGCTGGTGATGTATTTTTTGCTGTATTTTATGTTTACGCAAATTGACGAGTTTGAAGCGGCTTTGTTAAAGTACGCGCCATTCCGCGAGCAGCATGCCTTAAAATTTGCACAGGAGTTGCGCAACTCCACTTTCTCCAATGTGTTAGGGCAGGGGATAATAGCCGTTACGCAGGGTTTTCTGCTGGCCAATTTGTTTTTTTTCTTTGGTATACCTGACCCTATATTTTGGGGGGTTATCGGCTCGTTTATTTCGTTTTTACCTGTTGTTGGCGCACCAACATTAACCATTCCGGCCGGTATTATATTTATGGCCGAAGGCCATGTTTTAAAAGGCGTTTCGCTGATTGTTATCGGATTACTGGTGATTGGCAATATTGATAATGTATTACGGATGCTGATAAATAAAAAAATTGGCAATACGCACCCCATTATAACCGTTATAGGTGTTTTTATCGGGATTCCGCTATTTGGGATTTTGGGATTAGTTTTCGGGCCCTTATTGTTATCGTACTTTTTATTATTATTGGAGATATACGAAACCAACCGGCTGGCGGCCGACAGGCTTGAACGGATACGAACGGGGCCCGAAAGTTAGTATTGACGAAGGTTTGACAGAAAATATTTTTTTTAACGGGAAATTAAACCAGTTTTGCCTAAAAAGAAAAATATTAGTTAAATTAGAGACAAATAGTCCGGACGGTAACATTTGGCAAAATATTTAATCATATTAAAAACAATTATTCAACTTAAAAATTTATAGTGTATGAACGATAACTCAAAAGTATTTGTCGCATTGCTGGTAGGGCTTGCGGCAGGAGCGGCTTTAGGTGTATTATTTGCACCCGACAAAGGGAATGAAACCCGTGACAAACTGGCCGAATCATTAAAGGGCTTAGGCGAGTCGATTAAAGACACCGCAAAAACAGAAATTGATAACCTTATTGGCCTGAAAGATAAAGTGGTGAACAACATTAAAACCAAAATGAGCAGCGCCGAAATGGAATACCAGGACGATTTGGAACATGCTTAAATTAAGCCGGGAGTCTTGAGTCGGAAGTCTGGAGTCTATAGTCTTAAGTCTTGAATCAAAAGCCATGGGCTTGTGATGAAGAACCTTTGGACCGTAGACGAAAGATTACAGACTCCAGACTTTGGACTCAAGACTTTAGACTTAAAAAAAATGGAATCCGAAAAAGAGACCCCTCCTCCAATTATTGATCAGCTGAAGGATTATGCCGAAACGCGCATAAAACTGGCAAAATACCAGGCCATTGAAGGCGGTACTACAATTGCTGCCAGTTTAGCTGCCGATATTGTTGTTTTTATCAGCGCCGTATTGGCATTTATATTTGCCAGTCTCACTGTAGCCTATTTAATAGGCAAGTTAGTTCATGCAGACTGGATTGGATTTGGATGCGTTTCCATCATTTATTTAATAATTGCAGTAGTAGTTAAAGTTAAAAAGCAACTGCTTGAAAAGCCGATTGTTAACGCTATTATCCGAAAAATATTTAAAAATTAACAGTAATGGATGCACCTATACGAAGCATTAGCGACCTGCGGATGGAAATTACCAGGCTAAAAGGAGTGGAGCAGCAACAAAGCCTGGCTTTAGGCAGGCGCTTTAATGGACCAGGGGCTGTGTTTTCAACTATTCTGTCTGCATTTTCTGGTTCGCCTACCGGCGAGAGTAAAAGCGTTTTTGATCAGGACATTGCAGGTTTAATATCGCGCTTTGTTTTGCCTTTCGCTTTAAATAAAACCATCTTCCGCAACTCTAACTTTCTCGTAAAAACACTGGTTGGCATTGTTTCGCAAAAGCTGTCGCATTTTATTACCGAGGACGGTGTTATTGGTATCTGGAATAAAATAACCGCACTTTTTCACAAAGCTACAGCCGAAACTATTCCTGAGCACCGGAGTGTGCCTGAATTTAGTGAGACGGCTTAGGTTAAAATTGGGCTTTAAAACTTCTTAGGTTTTCGGGTTAAAGATATTATCTTAGTACTGCCATTTATAAATCACAACGGCAGCTTTTTGGATAAACCTTTAAAAACCACGTCATGGGATTCACCGGCTCGGCCCTTTTCATTTTTGCATTGATCCTGGCAATTGTCGGGTTTATTTCTTTTTTTATCGCCTCGAGGGTGCGCAGACAATTGGCCACAATCGGCGTTAAATATGCAAAGGCGATAGCGGTTGTTACATTTATCGTGAGTTTCCTGTTAATATTTGTGGTGATCCTCGTTGTGATTGCCTATAGCTTTCCGTTCGAAAGATAGCCCTGCGGATATTCAACGCCCTTCATCCAATCAAAATATTTAACGAGCAATAAATTACCACGATCTCCGTTGGATGTTCACCTTTAAATACCATTTATGGAACTGCTTTTCCTACTGTTAATCGGCAACATAGCTATCCCACTTATCGCAGCTTTTATAATTTCATCAAAAGTGCGGAAACAGTTAAATGATGGAGGCAATAAACATGCAAAAGTTATCAGTATTGCTGCTTTTATTGGCTGCTTTGCGCTAACATTTTGTGCCACTTATTGGGCATCAAGCTTTGTTCACTTTGAGCGATAATACCGGAGACGCTTTCTTCTTCACAGGCATTCGTATCAGCCACTCCGCAAACAGTAAATTGGGAACAAAGCCCATCCATGCATCAATCATATACAAATGCAGCGGATCGATATAAACAAAACTGGATATAACTATCTTCCACATCCTTAACGTAACTGCTGAAAGTGTAAGGGCATAGCTCCGCATCATAAATTGTTTATGGGCAATAATATCTCTGCTTTTAGCGGCGGCTACTCCTTTGTAGGTAAACCAAAACCACAAACAATCTAAAACTACAAAAGCGGTTTTGGCAGGCAGGTGCCCGTTGGCGTAAACCGCCATAATCATGGCGGCCGGGAAGTTAATCAGCAGCACATCATACGCATATATTTTGCCCATTAACCGGTGAAACCTGCGATAAGTTTTTAAAATATAAGTGGAAAACTGTGTAAACCCTGCAAGGAGTGCAAATATAATAGTGAAAACATGGGTATAAAATGCGATTTTCCAGGGGAGGATGTGGATATAATCTTGTTTAAATTTCAGAAAACCGATATTATCCTGCATGGGGTAATAGCGCACAATGCCCCGGAGCATTAAAAAAGTGGCCACACAAAGCAGCAGGTAAACAATAAAGGTCTTAAAGATGTATTTTAGGACTTCCATGATCGCACTTGAGTAAACTTACGAAGTAATTAACGACTTCGTAAGTTTTTCCCGGGAAGTGATATCTAAAAATTCTTACTTGTTTCAGTAATATGCGCCAAATGGTGCTTGCTATGCCAGGCATATAATGCCAGCGCTAATTTTAAGTGTAAAACCTTGCCCGATTGCGGGTTTACAAAAGTGCGGCCCCAATCATCTTCGTTAAAACTTTCGAGCAAAACGGCCCAGTGCTGATGTATTCCTTCCAATATTTTTAACGACGATTCAATGGGCATGCGGTAATCGGCCAATAAAGCCCAATCTGCTTCTTCGTAGGGTTTTATGGTCGCATTTTCTTCGGTAAGTGCCCATTTAAAACGCAATAACGAGTTCATGTGACTATCGGCCACATGGTGCACTACCTGCCTTAATGTCCACCCGCCGGTACGATACGGGGTATCCAGCTGGCTTTCTGTTAAGCTAATAGTAGCCTGCCGTAATTTGCCGGGCAAATCTTTTATCGTCTTAATCCAACCCCTTACATCCTCGCTGGTATAGGACACCGGGGCGTTGAATGTCCCGATCGGATACTTCATTTGTTCGTCTGTCATCGTCATAAAAAAAATTAAATTAGGTATAATTTTAATCCGCAACAAGGTTTTGGCCTAATTTAGCGTTTTGTACCTGTATATTGAAACCCCTATGACAAAAAAGCTATTCGTTATATTACTATTAACTGCTAACTGCACGTTTCTTTTTGCCCAAACCCTTAAAACCGACGTGCTGGTAATAGGCGGTGGCAACAGCGGCGTGGCAGCAGCATTGCAATGCGCCCGCAGCAAAGTAAAAACTGTGTTAATAACTGAAACCGCGTTGCTGGGCGACAGTATACCACAATCAGAAATGTTTGTCATCAACGCCAACAACAATGTACCATCGGGGATATGGGGCGAGTTCCGTTTGCGTGTACACGACCTTTATAAAGGCCAGGCAGGGTACGATACTACCTTTAATGGTCCGCTAAAACTGGAAGGTTCGGCCATAAACACGGTGCTTAAGCAGATGACGGATACTGTAAAAAAACTCACCATATACCTTAACACCCCATTTGTTGCGATAAAAAAGGACGGAGATTATTGGGACGTAAGCGTTACCCGCGATGAAAAAACAACCATTGTAAAAGCCCGTGTAGTGATTGATGCCACACCAAACGGCGACGTAGCCACAAAAGCCGGCGCACAATTTACCGGTGTTTTTAACAATGACAAAGATAATAGCCAGACCAAATATTACCGCACCGCCATTGCCTGCGGCGAAGCATTACCGGGCCAGTTGTATACCGATGCGAACGCAGCTAAAACCAATTACCCGCAGTACCCTGCATATTGCATCCCTTTAAACGCCGTGCTGGTAAAAAATGCCGAAAATATTTTAGTGACCGAAAAGGCTGTTAGCGGGAATAAAAACATTCAATATTTGCCCCTGCAAACGGCACTTGGACAAGGCACTGCAACAGTAGCAGCTTTTTGCGCATTTTTTAAAACCACTACCGAAAAATTAAAAGTAAGGATAATACAAGGCGAATTGCTCGATTTTAAAGGCGACTTGCTGCCGTTTACCGATATTGCACCCAGGGACCCCAACTGGCGTGCCATACAACAAATAGCCGCTACAGGCTTACTCAAAGGCGTGCAACAGGTGAGTAACAATAAAGCAATGTTTTTTTTTAAGCCCGACTCGTTAGTTAATACTGCCGAAGTAAAACCTGTGTTAACTGAAATTTATACACGGGCGTTCTTGTGGTTTAGTAAAGAAAAAACAGGTGAAAAATTTACTGTTGGCAACTTGCTATCGTTTATAAGCGATTATACGTTAACCGACCCCACCCTGCTAAACTCCAAAACACAAAAAGCCTGGAAAAGTCAATATAAGTTTACTACTGATTTTGATTTGAACCACCCGGTGACACGGCGCGAATTTGCGGTGCTGGCTAATAAATTTTTAAATCCCTTTGCCCGCACGGTTGATTTACAGGGCGCGGTGGTTAATTGAACTGACATCCAACTTTTTTACCACAGAGGGCACAAAGATTTCACAGAGAACACGGAGTTTTTTATGGTGACGAAAGAGTCACAAGGGCTACAAAGTATTTTTTCTCTGTGGCCTTTGTGCAATCTTTGCGGCCTCCGTGGTTAATAATTCAACAAACTATCCCGCCAGGCAATGTTCTTCCCTCGCGGTAAGCTGATTCACCATATCTTTTAAAATAGCACGTGCGCGGCAAAGGTTAGTGCGTGATAACAGTTCACTAATGCCCAATGTTTTGCCAATTTCCTGGTGCGAATAGCCTTCAATGGCGTACATATTAAAAACCGAACGGTACATTTGCGGCAGTTTCTGTATCATTTTTAACAGATCTTTCACCTCCAGTCCGTGGGCGTTATAGCCGTTGCCTGCAGAGGCGGTATCTTCGGTAAAATCCTCCACCAACACCAATGGCTTTAATTTGCGGTAGCGCGATATAGCGCAATGCACCATAATGCGGCGAATCCATCCTTCCAGGTTTCCCTCGCCACGGAATTTATGGGCGTTGTTGAACATCTTAATGAAACCTTCCTGTAATATATCCTGGGCTTCGTCTTTATCATGAGCATAGCGCATGCATACAGCCAACATACGGGGCGCTAAAGTTTTATATAACAATTCTTGTTGTTTACGGTCGTTTTCGAGGCATCCTGCCCACATTTCGGCTAAACGGTTATCGGTAGTCATCATCGCGTTATTGTTTGATGATACCATGCCAATATTGATACCCATTTTATATTTATTTGATTTTCAGGCAAGTAATAAAAAATGACTCTACGAAACTGTTCGTTTTCGTACGGTTAGCGTACAGAGACGGACGATTTTCTCCTAATTGATTAGTATTTGTTTGGGGATTACAGTGATTTTCTGCGGGGATATGTTTAGCGATGTTGCCGCAATTTTTATTAATGCCGCTTCATCCTCCTGTTGCCCTGGCGGACATACAATTTCAATTTCTTTCGTCATGCTTGATGCCGGGTTTTTATCCCGGATGAGGCAAAGGTAGGGATTTTGTTTTTGGGGATTACGGTGATTTTAGAATTGATGGTGGTGATTTGTTGGCAACTCAATTTGCACCTCAAAGCATTACAGGTTTCTTTTTCGCAATAAGTGAACAAAATGAATAAAAAGATAAGCTGAGAGAACACAATAGGCGATGACAAAGATAGATCCGGATATTTTTTGAATTTTACCGCCATTTTTAAAAGAATTGTAATTATCAATGTATTTCATTTTATAAATAAACAGATAGTACAGGAATGAAAATGAAAACAATGGCGGTAAAACTTCGGTCATGCCAGTAAAAATTAGTCT